>Ga0307517_10006466_pt1 | contig 17337 bp, 14 predicted proteins | sample 23_EM_MG_FD_194515 | JGI IMG/M metagenome (GOLD analysis project Ga0307517, IMG submission 194515) | Populus trichocarpa ectomycorrhiza microbial communities from riparian zone in the Pacific Northwest, United States - 23_EM | ecosystem: Host-associated > Plants > Roots > Unclassified | place...
CAAAAAGAAAAGTTTAAGAACCAAAGTTTTTTTTTTTTTTTGAATTTTTATTTCAAGAGTGAAGTTGAATTTCTCTCGTCTTTCTTTTTCGGCTGTTTGTGTTCAGAAATCGAGTAAAAGTAAATGCAGTAGTGTTACCATTACCATTTACCAACAATTTCTTTCACGCCATTAACATAAAAAAACAATTCATCTGCCAAAAGAATTTCAGAAGTTAAAAATATTTTGGTTTTCATGACAATAATGCATTTTTCAGAGAACAGGAAAACATGCACGGCCCTTAAACAAAATGTCAAAGCTTGATTCAATGGATTAGCTCCCCTTGTTTTCAATTCAATCAAATTAATATTTCAAAGTCAAAGCTATGGGAAACCAGAAGTACGGAATGTATTTAGATGCTGTGATCCAAGATATCAAAATTTTCTAGCTACATTTTAAGCCAAAATTGTCTACTTGACGAAACATACGTTGAAGGTCCCAATGGCAGACTTCCTACTGTAAACCTGCACATCAAGCAGAACCAAAAAAATTGTGGCTCAATATAATAGACCGGAACCTTTCAACCACTTTTGCCTACTAATCTCCAGCTTGATGACACACTTGGGCATCGGTGATTGTTACCATACCATAACTTCAAGCCATCGCTGACTTCACTTTCTTGTCACATAAAAGTAAAGCACTTTTGTACAAGAAATGGATTAATTTTTACCAAAGTCATGGAAGACGCATCCTTATTACGGATACCAAGAATGAACTCAGTGGTCAAGTTCTGTTCTATGTACCCACTACCAAAACATCTCTGGATAGTTTCTCAAAGGAATCAATTGCGGTACAATTTAACAAGAGTCCATCACAAGACACCAACTAACTGAAAAGGACATTTTCTCTCCTTTAACCAGGGCTGTTTATCATGCTAAAATGGATCGTCTTCTGGAATTGACGAAAAGAAGAGATAGAAAGGGTCACAGTAATACCTGAACAAAATGGAAGCATCTGTTCCTGTATCTCCACTATCCGTTGCACAGGCACAAACCAAGTCAAATGGAGAACTGCAAATTTATCAGAAAATAAAAATATAATATTCACAAATAAATCTTGCATACATTTACACCAAATTTTATCCATAGACTAGGAGATGGGTCAACACGCGTATTGCTCTCGGTTGTGATCTGGAAGTCCAGAAAGAGATTGTGGAGAACAACTTTTACATACATGTACTTATACAAGAAAATAGAAGATTCAAATAAGCAATTCATGGCAAGCAAATATACGTGGGTTCAACAGAAAGTTATCTGCTTTTGTTAATCAAGAAAAGAAGTGCTATTCGCTTTGATTATAGAGAACAAACCTGTAAATTTTCCACAAGGTGCTATGACCATGAAAGCCAGAAAATACTCCAGATACGTGTGTCCCTTGTGCATATAATCAAATAAAAATACTATCCTCCAGCTATCTCCAAACGATCAGAATCACTTGATTGGAGAGAACAGCAGAACCTAGGATCATGTAGCACTAGCTGTGCAGCCTTCACCAGGAGCGAAGCTTGTAGATTTTGGAGGTTCGCTGCCTCTTACCACTCTGTTATATATAACTTTGAAAGACTGTGAGCCATATGGTCGACTAAGCAAACTTATTGGCATTCTCAGATTCTGCTTCCGGTTTCTCCTTCCTCTTAACAAAATGCTGAAGGTTTTCTCCCCATGGATCTGCTGGTCAACACTGCTAGTGACATTTTCTTTTGGGCTTTTTTTCTGACTTGAATCGTTCCTATAAACTTCAACTTCAGACGGATTTGAGTGACCATTTTCCTTGATATTTTCCAAGCCAACTCCAGTCAATTCCTTCACGTTGTCCTTTCTGTCTGATGCTTGAAGGTTCATTTCTTCATTAGCTAATCCTACATTGTCAATGTCCACTGGCTGAGTTGGGGGTGGACTTGGGCTTCCAGAATTTTCAAATTGTACTTTAGGCTCCATTACAGGATCAGCAATTGGCTCAACAACAGGTGGTGGGACAGAGAACTCCACTGCATGACAGCCAGACCATACTGTGCTAGGAATAAACTCTGACACATTGGGGCGCACATTGCATTGCCAGGAGAAATAATTAGGGTGGAAGGCGCTGCTAGTAACAGGAAATGTACTGGTTGGCACTGCTTGACTGTAAGGAGGATACATATAGGACAATGGGTGTATCATGTTTGGGGTTGGAGGTGGTGATGGGTATGGATGGTGTGGAGAGGACATTGGACTGAGGGGGGTTATGACAGTTGCAGGTCCAGGGTGAAGAGTCATGTTTACAGGCCAGGGTGCAACAGCTGGAACACCACCAGGAGCAGAAGGAAGAGGGATGTTGATGGCAACTGGTGGAGAGCATCCAATGGATGTTGATGGGTTGAATGGAGCTGCAGAAGCAGACAATTTCTTATTTGGCAATCCCCGAGAATCACCTGAACTCAAAATCAATGGTTTGTCCTTCAAATCCTCTACTCCTGGCAAGGTGGAGTTGGGATCAACTAGTGGTTCCAATTCAATAGATGAATCCTTCTCGTGTGGTTCCTTTGGAAGAGAATCGTTTGAATTTTGCATCTGGTCAATCAACATTCCATTCTGTATAATTCCATGAACCTCAATATCACCAGATTCAGGTCCTTGCATACTCGGGGAGGAATTTTCTTCCAATACATGAGTTGAGTGGTGTTCTTCCATTTTCAGAGCAACACCTGTTTCCTTCTTCAAATCATCTGTATGATCTGATTCAGAATTCTCACCATTCTCTCCGCTGCTATCTTCCACGCTCATTACTACTGGACCAGCAATTTCTTTAACTTCATTGGTCTCCTTGAGTTTTCCATCACCAATTTCCTGGTTATCTGAAGTATTGCTTTGGGGAAACCATACCTGCAGCTTAGCAATGGTCCCTGGTGGGGCCAATGCTACTTCCTTGTATGAAGGGGATTTTCCGAGACTCACTATTGAATTCTTGAACTGACCGATGTCATTAGGGGGAGAAATTGGAGCAGATTCTGATGAAGTAAGAGCAGTGCTGTGAATTCTGGGATTCTCTGTTGTAGCAGTTTTATTAGATGAAGGAACAGACTTGACCCTGTAGGTTACAGCTGTAACTATTCTCCTCCCAAATCTGGTACCCTGAGGGAGATTGGTAGTTTGGCGGTCTCCATAACTTCCATGAGATGGTGTCCGTTTCTTTAAAAGGTAATACCTACTATTCTGATTAGCATTCTTGACAGGAGTGTAATCCATGTCAGGATCCACAATCTTTTTGTGATAACTATAAACTTTGCCAACAATCCCACGCCGCTGCTTTAGTCGTCGCCCATACAAGCCAGCTGATCTTGGCCTTTGAACTGGTTGCCATCCATCATCTCCTAAAGCATGAGTTTCAGAAAAGGCTTCAGTCACAATGCTTGATTTTTTTTCTACAGTCTCTTCCACAATGGGCGTCTGGAATTCAACATGGACAGATCTGGTCTCCTGGGAAGCATCATCTTCAGGCACATGTATCTCCACATCCAAAGCCTCTTTAGGAGTATTTTTTGGAGATTCATTAGAACTTGCGATACCAAAATTTGGTTGGGATTTTTCCTTTACCTGAAAAGCAAAATTGCAAAAGCATGTTGTATTAAGGAAAAAATTAGAAGTTACTACATATAAAACAATTGTATTTTCTGATAATATATCTTGGTGAAATGGTTGATCTCAGCCCAGTGGAACTTCATTTCATCTTTTTTCATTACTTCATTTACAACAAGACAAGTGAGAAATCTTCAATGTTAACAAATATTAAAGAACCAAAAGGTCGAAGGAAAATCATAATTATTCTAGATTTTGCCCTGTTTTCTTGTCCTTGTACTTCTATAACAAGGACAACTGGTTTCCTGAGCCTACGAAAGGACAGTTTCTAAGTATTCCAAATGCTCCAGTAGGGGTCCCCTCAGATGTTGACTTAACAAGTGAGAGTACTATCATTTATTCCTTTTCAGTCCAGTACAAGGTTGCACATATTTGGCTTGAATTTTCAGACAAACCCCAAATGTGATGGTAACTTGAAAAAACATGAAACCAAATCATGGAAACTCCCAAGTCCCAGAAGGAGAAGGAAAGTGGCAGGAAAAATCCCATTCTGAATTGCTATAGTCTAACAGGAAAAAAAAAAAGTATCATGTAATGAACAGAAACTGGTAATTTTTCCCCAACATCATTGGCATGGATGATGAGTTAGAGTTGTTTTAATCAAACACGAATATCAAGATACCTTAGTGATATAGCTCTTTCTCTTCCCAGCCACATCTCTCCCCTTGGCATCACGACTTGGATTAATGTAGTCCAGCAAATCTGATACACTGCCAAATTTTAAAAACTGAAATTAGTTTCAAGATATGTGTCCGTTTGAACAAGAGTTTGCATCATAAGCTAGATATGTGGATTGCATTCATGTGACAGCATGTTCATGGTGCATATAATCAAATAGAAAGCAAAAGTGGCATCCAGCCGGATCAAATTATTCTGCACACCCATTAGAAAAGTAGCCGATTACTAAAAATTAACAGGATAGATATGATGATCTGTGCAAATACTTCTTGACCCCAAAAACAAAAAGGATGACCTTTGGGGAAGCTACTGAATGTGAGATGAAAGTCCTTGCTGAGTGATGTTTGTGCATGTAGCAAAGATCATGAAGAAACCTCGAGCTTACATCTTTTCTCTCTTTGTATGTGTGTGTTAAAGTCAACTAGTTACAATTTCATGGATGTATTTCCAACAAAATTAAAAGAACATAAATTGCTTCTCATGCAAATCCCAAAAACACAAGTAACCACACCAATAGCAGAGCGTCCAAATGGTGTGATTAGTCAAAGAAGTAGAGGAAGGTTAAACTACATTAAATAATTAAATGGGGCAATAGGCCAGTGTTGGTCTAATTTACCTTAGGTGGCCTTTGCTAGCAATTGATGCATCAGGCTTCTTAGTACCATTTCGTGCAGCTTCTTGCTGTTCAAATGCCTTAGATTCAAAATACTCAAGCCAAGCAGCAGCATCCTGCAGCATTCCATTAAGATTTTAAAATTACGAATGGATATTGGTCACACACATATATACAAACATGCCCTTTAGTAAGTTCAGAACTTGGTAACGAATCTCTATGTCAAAAAACAACAAAATAAAACAATCTATGTAGCCCTTAAAGTCATCAATTTAGAGTCATTCATCTCATGGCTCCATGTCATGTTGAAAGGAAACCCAAGGACCTATTTAATTGCAATCTTATCTTCATTTCACCCTTCAGATCGCCAAGCCAGAAGGGCAGGTCAGACTTCAGAGGATTACACATACATGTTGTCAGTAATTAATATAATACTTTCAAGATGTTCAAATTCATTTAGCGTGTCTAGTACTATCATACTAACAAGTGTTTGTTTCTAGCTCAAGGTAGCTGATAGTAACACGAATGCCTAGGAGGAGAGAAATGGTGGGGGGTGCAGATTAATTGATGAATTTAGCAAGACACCTGAGTACGCAAATCATCTGGACCCAGCTTTGCTCGGAGAATTTGCAAGGTTGTTTGTTCATGTTGAACACTCAAAGGATATGCTTCCATCAACGAGAGTGCAATTGCTATTGCATGGTAACTTGCAGCTGTCTGGCATTATTAACCACACAAAAAATGCAGTAATTAGCTCATTTATAAGCACATAACAAGTGAAAAAATGGAGTTTCATTGGCCATATATTGTTACAATATATTCGCAAAGTGCTTATAGATGTGGTACTGACTACTGACCATCTGAATCTAAGGATTTTTATATTTAAGGAGGAAGAGGGAAATCAATATGGCCATTCTTAAGGCTAATTAATTACAATATGGAAAGTTTCTTGATGTAGATGGGAACAGAATTTATGAGATCATTTAGAACACTGCTTAGTTATAATGCTTGACAAGATGGTAATGTATATTGTACTTCATGTATAACTTCAAGTGAATATATAATATGCTTACCCAACCATTTTACTTTTGGTCATCAACTAGAAAATAGTGAGCATATTATGAACAATAAAACATAAACAAACTTCAGAACAAAATAAAACCTGAATATGGTCTGGGCCAAGTAAACTTTGGTTGCATTTCAGAGCTTTATGAAGATATCTGAGCGCAACATGCACATTCCCCAGGCCTTCCTCCATCATAGCCACATTGATGTATGTTGCAGCAGTGTTCGGGTGTAATGAACCGCATGTGAGATGTAAAAGATACAAAGCACGCTTTACATACCTAATCAACAACAGTACTGGATTCTCACACTAGGGTAAAGGTAAAACACAAAACATGAGCAATTTATAACAAATGATGGTACATATGAACCTAACTACAGGTATCTCCCAGAACTCACAAAAGAAGTACAAAAACAAGCCTTAGGAAAAGCCAGGTAAGATTTTATCACTCAAAAGAAATCCAAAATGACAAAAGGAAGGGATCTTGGTTTAAGCAATATAAATAAGAACCTTGTCTGTCAAATTAAAAAAAAAAACCATGTCCCTTAAATATGATAATCAAAACGAGCATAAACAAGCAATTGATATCTAACATCTATGGTGCAGAATCACTATGAGAGCAATCATCATTCTGATTACTATAAACATAGATAATTGAATACAATCAGGCAGTCCAGGAGACAATCATTTGACATCAAGCCAGAATCAGATTAAAATGTAATGAATGCAAAACATGAAATTACATAGTATCATGCAAGACTAAAACTTCTAATGTAAAAAGAATAAAACATACTTGAGAGCCAGCTCTGTGTGTTGAAGTCTGTAATAGAACACAGCAAGATCCCCATAGCTTTTCATTGTGTCTGGATGATCAAGTCCCAATTCTCTCTCATTAATATCCAACGCTTTTTGCTGATATATGGTTGCCTGTAAAGCGAACAGAATATTGAATCAGCACAAATCGTAAGTCCTTAAAATAACGGAATGCAAAGTTTCTGGGTCGACTCTGTAACTATACAATGTCATTCTGCTACTAATAAGCAATTTAGCAAGGTGACAATAATCTGGGTGTTACTGGAGAAAATTTCCAGCTACATCAGGGGGAAAAAAAAATATATCGACAATAAATAGACCTGATTGAAGTCCCCAGTGTGATACAATACCACAGCAAGAAGGCTGTATGCTCCTGCAGTCATTCGATGGTAGGGACCACAAACAGCCACTAGCTTTGCAAGAGCCTGGAACACCACAGATACGAATCAGCTAAAATACTATAGTACCAATAGAAAAAGTTGATTAAACGGTTGGTGAAGCACCTTGTTGACATGGGAAAAACAGGTAAAAGATTATTAAAACAGAAGCCATGACAACTATGTCCTTTACAAAGAGATATCAGAAGTGCAATTTCAGAACCCACCAACCTTTGTCCCATAAGTGACTGCATCTTCAAGTTTTCCCTTGTCTAGAGCTGTTTTTGATGATTCCAGGAGTTGCCTTCCATCTGCAGAGGAGCATGCTGCTTGCTGAAAATAAAAAGGTACAAGTCAATATGGATTATAAGGAGAAAAGCATATCCACTTTAATCTCTAGTAATCACCTTATGCACAGGGACCAGACTGACAACATCTGATTTTCTGAATGGATGTGGAGAATCCATATCAAAATCCCTTGGAACCAACTCAATGCCCACCTGAGAGGATGGGAGAAGACAAAAGAGTGTCAGTTTATACATGTAACTGTTTTGATTTTCCCAAATCAAGTAAAAGATTAATGTGTATGCAAGAATATGCAATCAATTCCTTTAAAAGGTATTGTTTCATTTGGAGGAATGCCACAATCAGGGAGGAAATACACTCGTGTGCTTTAAAGCCAATGCTTTACAGCTTTACAATTGTGCCTCACCAAAAATAATCAAGTTTGGACATATTTACCAAACTGATCCAGTGAATTAATTGCAAATGATGCATCCTACAACTCGTTAGAATACAAAAAATGGGAAAGAAGCAAGGTTTTTGTAGATTAAACAATTTTGAGTCCCTATATCCCACTTGTTATGCATTCTAGAGCACATGCAGAAATATACCTTGTGGCACAGCCCACGCAGGATTGCAAATTTCCTCACATCTTTGAAGTTTGAACTGCTAAGATCCCATTCATACCGCTTCTTCAAAAATACCTCCAGCCATCTCCATACAAGAGGATGGACATGCAAAGACTTGATTGAATCTCTACTTTCAGGAACCCCAAGCATCAAATTTAATGCAGCGGCTATTGATACAGCAATTTTCTCATGGTCCATAACAGCAGCAATCACAGCCTGAAGTATGTGCTTAAAAGCTCGTACTATCATCTCATGAATGCAGAGTGACTGCACATGTGACAGCTTTTCGGAAAGCTTTACCTGGTTTATAATATAAAAAGCAGAAATTGTCTAATATGAAAAATCAAATTAAAAGGTAGACATTGACAATTATAAGAAGAGTTGTTAACACATTAACTTGCTGGAATCGAAAACCATGGACAATTCTAAGTTAAAGAAAGTAGCCACATCAAAAATATAGCAGCCATTTATGAAGTTAATTCAAAACTCTTATAAACTAAAAACACCCTAGATCAAAGACAACTTTTGTCTCAAAACGAGAGAGCATAAGGGGAGGCACATAACCTCCTCAGAGGAGCAGCATAAGCCTCCAAAGGGGTTGAGGCGTAAACCTCAAGAATATTGGTTTTATAATAAAATTGGCTAGAACTTTAACATTTAGTGCAATTTGAAATAAACAGTAAGGTTAAATGGTGCAGTAAATGCACACACATGAAGATAAAACAGGTGAGAATTTTTATTATATATGCAAAAAAGGAAATTTTTTATACATAGTAATCAACCCTATCAGTTATGCTACAACTGGCGAACTAAGAGAGCTGGCCCTGCCTTCAGTCAATCAAGCAACTGACTGTGCCCTCAAGAGCAGAAGCTGCAAATGACGATCTTCAAGGCGTGCACCTTATCTTGTGAAGTTTGCTCAGTATCTTGTGAAGCTTAGGCCACACAATATTACCACTCAAAAATTAATGCCTCAAGGCTATCTATCACAGCTGTGTTTCAAGCACGCTTAAGTGTCTAGAAAAGGCCTTATAAAACTATAAGGATCACATACAGTTAACATGAGCACCAGCTCAGACAACAACATACATATGCATGTTTATACATAAGAACAATGGCAGGATAACAGATCTCATTGTCAAGCATGAATATACAACGATCTGATTGGAAAATCCTCGGAAAAACTGGATGGTTATAGCACAAACAAGGTTTTAAAAAAGTGTAAAACAGATGCATTCGTTAAAGTTAAACATAATTGTGTCCAAAGAGAAGGTATATATGGAATTAAAATTTCCTTCGTGGACAAATAAATGTAACTAAACTGAGTTAAACATAATTGTGTCCAAAGAGAAGGTAGATATGGAATTAAAATTTCCTTCGTGGACAAATAAATGTAACTAAACTGTGTATTGAAGATTAAAAAGTAAGGGTGCACGATAACAAAGAACTTACAACATGTCCCAGGGAGCGCATCTGAAGACCTCTAGTATGCATAAAATCAGTTAGAGTCCGGCCATCGACGGGTGAAAGCTCCAGTGAACCAAAATCTGCTACCTGTGTTCCATTATCAGTACTCAATCTAGGAACTATAGTAAACTTCTAGAAATGCAGGTTTGGTTGAGATAATTTAATGAAAAAGGTCAAGTACCAGTTTAGGAAGAGCAACTTCTGTGTAATATCTATGAGACAAGTCGATTAGTTCTCGCAGAGACTGTCGATCACTTCATAGGTTAGTTCACTCCTTAATAGAGGGGAAAAAATACAAACAATAAGGCAATGAACAGTCAAGAAAATAGTACCTTGCGATGAAGTCCAGTATCTGATCCTTTTAGTCGAACAAAGGCTGCATCAGACAACAACTGCTGCAGTGCAAGCTCATTATCTTTGGCATCAATTTCAAGGTGAGATTCCATGGAAGGCAATGTAGCATCTTCAACTGCCCCGCTTAAACCATCAAAGGCAGGTCTTGAGTTTTCCGACTGCATTTTTACATGGCTTTCATCTGATTTTTTCTTGTTCTTAAGGGACTTAAGAGGTTTCCCAAGTCCCTCAACCTTCATTTCTGTTTCTGTGGAAGGTTTCTTATCTTTTTCAGTATTTTTCTGGTCTTGCAAATGTTGCATCCAGCAGGCTCCAAGTTCCCATCTCACCAAATGATCCTGCTCTGGTGCCTCTTCTTCAAGCCTAGCAACACTTTCTTCCAGCAATCTCTCTACAATTGCTTCGGAAGCACAGAGCTCTTCGCATTCCAAAGTTTGCAGATTTGGTGTCTGCTTTGTGTGCTCTGAAGGTATTGTTTTGTAAAGAAGTAGTCTCAAGCTGTAAGGAAGGCATAGTTAGATCTCTGTATAATGAATGAAGCCAAACAACTAGAAGAGAACCAAATTATGGAGCATATACTATCACCATGAAGTCATAATATTAAAATCTGAAGTATCAGCTTTTGGGTATAAATATCTTCCATTCTGGTATGATGTTGCAATCATTAAGATTGGTACAATAATACAACGGTAGAATGGGAATGCATGTCATAAAACCCTCGTTGATTTAAATGCTAGTAACAAAAAATAGATTTACAGGTAAGAACCGACATGCCAAATAGCTAGAGAATCAATCAAATCATCATTCAAAGACTTCTATCTTTGAAAATTTTGAAGTTGAAAATCGCAAGACATGATTGGTATTTTCCAAGATAGGAGAAATTAAGATTCTATGTCAGTCACCCACATTGAGATTCTTAAGGAGAAAGCAGGGTTAAAATTTAACTTCAGCATAATTTATTTGAAATGGAAACAATATCACAGTATCGAATTGGATCGCCATTGCATTCTAAAATTGTTCAAGAAAAAGATCCACTTCTGAAATTGAAAAAATGTAATAAATCAAAGCTGACTAAATTTCTTATATTGGACTGATACATCTCTTTGGACAAATCAAAATAGAAAACATCAAAACTATTGGCTCCCAACTAACGAATGATCCATCACAGTTTTCACTGCTTGTTCAAAGCTAGAATACAGCAATCGTATATGATTCTTAGCACGACCACTGGCAGGTATACAACTCCACTGACAGATGACATCTAAGATCTCTATTGCATATATAACTATCAACTTCAATGGGAAGTGGCTCATTTTAATACTTGTTCATCAATAGAAAAAGATGGTAAGGACCTGTTGATGTTAAGGGCATTTGCACCACCTTCAGGCTGTTCAAGTTCAATACTTTGGGATGGAGGACTGGCTTTCTTTTCATCCCTCACCTCAACTTTTACAATGGCGATGAAACCACAGTATCTTACATTAAGAAAACCAAGGGTGGCAATGTCCTGCAGTCAAAATGCAAAAGTATTCACCAGTTTACCAATTAAACTAAAATTAAAATCCCAAACCCTTGGAAGAGCATCATTGATCAATCATGTTTTCTGGAACTTACATGAGCAGCCGTATTCTCGTCAGCAGTGATCCCTTTCAAAAGGTTCCTCTCTACTAAATTTTTCTTATCAGTTCCAGTTGCTTGAATCCCATCAATTTTAGTGTCTACCTTAGAGCTTGCATTGGAAGCATCTTTCATAACTGTGATGCTTAAATCCCCAATTATCTCTGTATAAGGAATATCACTGTTTGCAACCGAACCCAATAAATCTGGCTTTAGTTTTACATGTTGCACAGCCTTAATGGCTCTGAAAATAGCAACATCGACAAATAGGCTGTGAAGAAGGAAGGCTTTCCTGTCTCGAATCTGCCTCTCATCAGCTGTCTTGCAAGGCATGGATGCGACAAACAAAAACTCATCAGCCCAGGGTATTAAATCTTTTTTCCCATCTCTTCCTAGACCACCCCCATTTCCTCCCCATGTTTCATCCTCAACTGGGAGAGGAGGGAAAACTGACGGCAACTGTGCTGCAACAGGAGGGATAAGCCATGTGTTTGCTCTAAAACCATACGGAAGATTCCCAAACTATAAAAGGCCAGGAAGCAACAAAAAGGTTAAAAATTGGAAACAACAACTGCAACATCAGCAAGAATCATTAAATCACAAGTGAACAGTTTATTTCCCTTGTTTTTTGTGAGAGAAGAATCGACACAAAGGTTAGATACCTTGTTACGCTCAGCAAATGCTTTCATGAGCTCATCGTAAGCCTGGCACATAAGACATGACATCCATATCACTTCAACAAAGTCTAAACTGAAAGCAACGTAGTATCTCAAGAAAAGATAAATCTAAGTTCATTTACAGACCAAACTTCATACTCAGAAAAATATTGGAAAAGAATATGTCATGTGCACGGACACTAACTGTTTATCCAAACAATAAATGATCTTTTAAGAAAGTTCATGGATTCCAGCCGAAAAATGATACAGGTTGCACCAATTCGAATATTATTCAATACAAAAAAAAAAAAAAACTCAGCCCAAACAAATTGAGCAAGGTGGTGAAACTAACATTATCAAAAGCTCGACTAAGCTGCCTTAGCAAATCAACAAGATTGTGACATAAAATCCTCTGCTTTCCAACGCTATAAAACCCTTTTCTGCAAGCTTCAACCTGAACCAGCTTCCCGTTGCACAGCTTCACCTGATCATTTCAACAACAATTAAGAAAAAAGCCTTGTCAAAAGATAAAAGCAAATTCATAAATAAAACAATCTTACATCAAGCGAGAAAAGATGATCATCCACGGAAATCTCATCAATCTCTCTTTTCGTTGCCTTCCTTATAACTGCAACAACACCAATCACATTTTCTATCATTTCCAATTATACCCTCAATTATCTCAAAATTACGCTCTTTTATTTTTAATCAGCGAGAGAGAGTACATTGAAGAGGAGGGGTGAGATGCGAGAGAGAGAAGAACTCGTAAAAGCTCCCAAGCTTAGGGCACGAGTGGCTCATTTCTCCCTCTGCGTCCACTGGAACATCTTTCGATGCTGATTTTGGTGACGATGATTTCTTAGTGGAGATAGCGGCGGTGGATGGAGATTTGGTGGTGGTTTTCTTAGAAGTCTTATTATCCTGCGCAGCCGGCGCATTCTTTCCAGTATCGGACTTGAGCTTATCCTGCGCAGTCGCCGATGGACCGAAGCACGTTGTGCATGCCACGATGTCGAGGAGTCGTCTAACGTGCGCCACTGCAAGCTCCTCATCGTAGTCCTCTGTTACAACGAGAAAAATAAATGGAGAATGAAGCACGTAAAACTAGACGCTGTCGCTTAAAGAATGAAACGGCACCGTTTGTTTCCGGGGGGTTTTTGCTTCTTACCATCGCTCAGAGTGAGCACACAGGGCTTGAGAGCTGACACGTCGACCGTGTCTTTTAACCGCGATCCTCTGACCTGTCAATAAGACATGGAAAAGTCAAATTACTTTAATGCCCCTTTCTTTTTCGGTGGTGGACACAAAAAAAAGTTGAAAAATGGAAAGCCCCACGTTTTGATCGTCTTTGACAATCAGAGCAAATCCTGTGTGTTAGATTTTCCGCTCACGTGACATCAATAGTGAAGCGCATTGATTAATCTTGTCATGCTTAATTGATCATGAGGACTTGACCGACACTAAAACACCCACACGACACCGTATATGTAGGAAAAAAACAAGAGTCAATAATTTTTACTCTTTATCTTCACCTCGTGTGATAATGAAAAGTTTGTGATGTAGCACGTTCCAGTATTCACCGATAGAAGCCGACGAACATCTATGATCCTGTCTGTTGATATTCCCTGCTCAAGATTGATACATGGCTTAGCAGTAAGAGGGCAGATGAATACATGCCAAAAGAGTAACAAATGCCCACTATATTTTCTCCTGAGCACATGCCAGGAAAGGGAAAACGAGCAAGAAGAGGACAGGTTTTGCTTGCAATCAAGTCATATCATGCATCTTTTTACTAATCACATGTTCAAGCGAGTTAGAGAGGAAATCAAGATATTGTCAAACCCATTTTGTTGAAAAGAGTGACACCATTCTGAAAGTTTTGCTAGCGTATCTAAAACGTTTTCCACTGTTTCCATGCCTTTCAAAAACCAGTGATTAATGTCTCCAGGCTAATACGTTTTTTCAATTTTTTTTATTTAATTTTTTATATATTTTTTTAAATATTTTGATACGTCAATATAAAAAAATATTAAAAAAACTCTGAAAAGTAAAATAATGACCAGAAAAGGGACAGTTAATTATTGCCTAAATTAGATTCCAATTCAGCCAATGAGCTCATGGCGGGCACACAACCATGGCTGGAGCACTAAAGTATTCAAGCTACCTTCCAAAAAATCAAGCTTGCGGAACCTAACCAAGCAAAAGATGCCTGCCAAATTATAAGGAATGTAGAGACGGCTACGAGTAGAAGATGCTAGCTATGTAAGTGCAGCAAAAATGACAATTCCTTGGAAAGAAAAAATGACAATTCCTTGGAAAGAATTTGCTAATATAATTAAGAACCATGACTCCGGAGCACCAAACCTTCAAAACAACATGAGTCTCGTCGGGAAGGTTTATTGTGATATCAGCAACAGCAGGGAGAACTGCACAAGTCGTCAATTAGAACATTAGATACATTAGCTTGTGACTGATAAAATGGACTCCAGAGGGTCTTCATGATCGATTTATTATATAAATTAAACAATGTTCTGTTGGAAAATAAATCGATACCCTTCTCATCCTTCTTCTTCCTCTCTCCTTTAGCCTTGCCACGACTGTTCCTAGGTGCCATTTTCAGCTCTTGCTTGTTTCAACGAGCACAAATCTCCCAAGTGTACCTATATTTCAACAAATCTCAATGAATTAATGAGTCCGTTCCTTTTTACCGGAATAAAATAATTCTTCTCTGCAATAACTGCGCGGACGAAAACAAGTTTGTTAAGAAAGTCCAGATAAGAGGATAAGATCCCAGCACCCTCTTGCATCTAAAATAGATAAAGAAAGAAAGAATTCGATACCAACCAAGAGAATTACTGTTTAAATTTGAAAACGAAAGAACGAACAAGAACAGCATAAGATTGAAACAGCAGGGCATTTCAGAACTGGGAAAGAAAGAAAAAACGCAGCTTTCTGGACAAGGACATGTATACATTAATGGCATGGACCAGCTCAAGAATTGTTATATATATATATATATGGAATTCAAGAAATAATTACCAAATAGCAGAACTCTTTTGAGTTCTGCAACTTCAAGAATTGAAGAAGACAGAGAAAGGGGTTTTTAATGACTGTTTTGATGTTTCGAACCAATAAGACTTGCAGCAGAGGAAAGCATATGTATTCGAGGAAAACAATTCTGAGTAAAGAAGGCTAAAGAGCTGCGAGCAACGAAGGGCGGCTTTCAGAGGTTGGATGCTGAGGAGGACCTAACCATTGAAGAGGTTTTGAAATGAAGCTCTTAGAAAGAAATGGTGAGAAGAGGAGGAGATAGAGGGGAGAGATGGTATGATAAGGCAGGAAGGGCGGAGATTCAACAGATAGGTGATATGTATGGCAGCTTGTGCTGGCTAATACAGCAATCATCATGTTTCAGGATATTTTAAATTTATAATGGTATAAAATTATAAATTATAAATAAAATAAATATATGTTATTTCAATAAAAATGAAGGGAGTATTTTCAGTGTTTGAAAGAAGGAAAAAGAGTACAAGGTAAAAAACTAAAAGGTACATCACTACGACACTACCTATATGTTGCTGGGTCCACGCGTATAAGAAAAAGTTTGTATTTTTCTTGGACAGTCAGAGCTATGGCAGATATCCAACAAGGAGATATATCCACCGGCTAGGCCGGCCCAAGGCCCAACCCGGTCTCATTTTTAAACCTTCATGACAAAAGCTAAAAGAGGAGCTCACTGTAACAAAAGCTAAAACAGCTCATTTACTGTTTCCACACTTTCATTTCACTGTAGTTTTCTACAATGAAATTATTGTTTCACTCAGTGCAAACTCACTTAGCTTCATCTTGGGGTACAAAGGTTTTTTTTCCCGTAGAACCCATTTGTCATTATAAAATTGATTGGGGTTGATTGGTATTTTCAAATATTTATTGTATAGTATAGTTACTAAATTACCTTTAAAAACAAAAAAAAAAAAAAACATTTAACACAGGTCAAGGGGCTTTTCTTACTTTTAAGGGTTTTATTCATGGTGCAATTACTTAAATGCCCCTTGGAATAAAACTCTCTTGGCTTTGGATTTAAAAGGCACTTTCATCATTTATTCTATTGTTTTTATAATTCTCAAGTGGGTTAAAGGGTAATTGAATCTTTATATAGAAAAAATATATATATATAGCTAAAATAAAAATTCAGTGTGTAATGCTGATGAAACTTCAAACACCACATTCTGAGACGATGTTTGATTTGTCTCGTCACCTCTATCACAATGGTCAAGCACGTGTCATCAGACAAGTGACAGTTGAGCGCTAACGACATTGTTTTCTCCCCTCTTCTTAAAAAACATGGTGGACATTGAAAAAATACAAACAAATCTTGTTATTTGTTTACTGAATCAAATTGGGTCCTCGTCTTTTTATTTCAATGTTTTTGGTCTTGAATCTTTTGTTGAATTATTTTTTGTTCAGTTTCATCTATTGACTTTTGACTTTTATATCAAGTTTAGTCCTCATTCTTTTGATTGTTATTTTTATTTTTTTTCTTATCATTTGCTTGAGTGGAATTGTTTTTCAATTTCATCCCTCGTTGTTTGATTTTATTTTATTTTTGTGTCAAATTTTATCCTCATTCTTTTCAAATCTATTCTTTTTATCCCTTTTTTATTGAATTTGTTTTTTCAATTTTATCCATAATTATTTTGGTTGGTTGGGAATTTGAAATTATTTTTTTTTTCAAGTTTGCAGTTTATGCTGTAATTTGGTCTCATGATTTGTGTCACGAGTTTTAAAGATTAAAACAGGTTGCTTCATTCTTTTTTAGGTCTTTTTTAATATATTTTTTTAGTTTCATCCATCAACATTAGGTTCGTTCAAAATTAGTATTTGTTATTTTTTAATTTTTTTTTTATGGATTTATCCCAATGTCATGTCTTGGGTCATTTATTCAGCAGATTCAACAAAGTTGACTCAAGCCTTTTTTTATTGGTTTTTTTATATTTTCTTTTAATTTTTTCCTTTTATATTAGGTTGGTTTGATAATTGAGCTGCGTAATTTTATTCAATCTGCTTTCCACGGGGTTATCTTAGTTTCATAACTAGGTTATAGATTTGGTGTATTGGCTCGGACAAACTCG
>Ga0307517_10006467_pt1 | contig 17336 bp, 14 predicted proteins | sample 23_EM_MG_FD_194515 | JGI IMG/M metagenome (GOLD analysis project Ga0307517, IMG submission 194515) | Populus trichocarpa ectomycorrhiza microbial communities from riparian zone in the Pacific Northwest, United States - 23_EM | ecosystem: Host-associated > Plants > Roots > Unclassified | place...
CTTAAATATAATTGTTTCCAATTAAATCAAATTTACCAATAAACTGCCGACTCATCAACTTTTACAAGGGTAGGATACTCTCCCGTAGAGTTCAAACCTATCTTCTATAGCTAAAAATAAATAAATGGAATTTATCTGTGCTTTGTATAGACTTCAGAGATGCCCCATTGGGGAAATATATTTATTCTTTTCTTGAAAAAAAAAACCTAGTCCACCATGACCCTTGCTCCCTGGTAAGGCTAGAGGCATCATGTTCAAGAACATAAAATTGAGGGTGGGGGAGGAAAATCTGCATTGATTCTGAGCTTTTCTTGGTTATGATGACGGGCACTTAAAACAGAGGTTCTTCTGATCGAGAAAGAAAGCAACCATTTTAATAGAAAAATGAAACAGACGACAAGAAGAATATTAGGTTGTCTGTGGTGGTGGACACCTTGATATCTGATCCCATTTAAAAAAAATTTAACGGCTCGGGAACCCACCAGTGCTAGCCGTGCGCTTGATTTTGAATATATTTAGTGTAGTTTTAAAATAATTTTTAAAATAATTTTTATTTAGAAATGTATTAAAATAATATTTTTTTATTTTTTAAAAATTATTTTTTATATACATTAAAAAAATTTAAAAATATCAAGAAAATAAAAATTTAAAAAAATAAAAAAATTTATATTTTTTTAAAAATATTTTTAAACGAAAAGCAACAACTTATAAGTGAGCAATCAAGCCATTCATTCAGACCCCAGTGCTACAACCCTAGTTTATTGCCGTCGTCACAGCTATGGTTACCGGACTATCATGCAATCCATGGTTTTACAGTCACATTGAAGACTTGAAAATTACGCAGCACCCTCATGCTACCAAGAGAGAAACAGGGGAGTCCCATCAAGATTGCTTCCTTCATCTTCTTTATTCCCATCAATCTCTTGCACACGCACTCTCACGTTTAAGGATTAGTGGATTATTATAACTAAATAAAATAAATGTTTTATCCTATACTCAATACTTTGTCAACCTCTTCAGAGAATTAGGAAGTAACCCTTTCTTGACCAGGAGGCTCTGCTCAAATCTTGGACTAACCACACCATAAAGAATAATAATAATATAAAAAAGACATAGGACTCCACATTTTGCTGTAAAGCCTGGCATCTCGATTGGGAACAAAGGAAGACCCACGATCGAAGTGCCTTCGCCACATGATCGAAGTGCCTTCGCCACCACACTTCGCCACCGAAATGATCACGCATAAGAGAGAATAAATCAGGCAACAAGAACCCACACAGCTTAAATACACAAAACTTCCAATTTCAAAAACAAAGTCTTCAATCCAAGGCACATAAATTATCCCACCTCCTCAACCTCATCCTCAATATCGGCAAGTTAACACGAGAAAAGAGTAATGACGACCTGCAGCAGCATGACTCGATGTTCCTGATATAATATAAATCATTGCTAGTATATCCTTGCAACATGCCAGAGATAAATCTAAACCACACTACGAGAATGATATGCGACTACACGGCCTGCCCCTCTTAAAAAAACAAACGACCCAGGTCCAGTTGGAAAGGGGGGCAAAAAGATGCCAGCCCCTAGTTCATCATAAGACACAGCTTGTCAAAATGCAGGATAGATGGCTCAAGCTTGTCCGGACAAAGGATTTCATCATCACATCTTCAACCATTTCACCTTTGGCTGGAATCGGGAGAACCATCATCATACGACACCAGGCCCTTCTTCCCACCAGGGCTTCTAGATGATGACCTTGATCTGTCTTTACTGAGTCGCTTGGGAGACTGGGAGTCCAAAGAGGATTGTGATTTTGATGGGCTACGGCTACGAGACGGCGACCTTCTCCTATCAACTCGTGGAGACACACGTGACTTGGACACGTCAACTGGGGAACGACTGCGAACAGGGCTGCGGCTATAACGACGGTTGCGATAGCGGGGGCTGCGTGATACAGATGGGCTACGTGTCCTGCTTCTCCTCCCTCTGTATCTGCTAACAGGATATAGAGAGATTAGGTTGGCGGGATGGAAAATTGTACAACCAAGGACAGATAAAATACTTCAAAAGAGCCATCCCACTAAACAAGACATGCAATAATTCCAAGCAAACAAGCATTTCCAGCATCACTACCATCCGATGAGAAATAAAATCAGCCAAAAATAAATGAAGTACATCACCAACCTTGGTGGAGTTCTTCCTCTTTGAGGACTTCTATAACGCCTAGGAGAATACCTTCGGTAACTGGTAAATCTAGAAACATATCATAGTGTGAGTTAGCATTCTAAAAACCACATCATGTAGTTGAGCATGATAGTTCAAATGACCTGGATAAATTAGAACAGAAAGTGGGCAAATAACAAAGGACGTTGGCTTGCCAGGTACCTATCACGGCCGCTATAACGGTAGGATCTCACGGGAGAACGCTCTGGAGAGGGGGTTCTGTATCTCCGAGCATAAGCATATCGTTGACTGAAACCCCTTCCCCTCCTGATACGCTTCGGGGACCCATTAGGGGAAACACTTCTTGACAAACTTCTTCGATCAGGAGACCTTGCCTTCCGTATGCTTGGGCTCCTTGAGTAGCTGCGACGATTATTCCTGCTTGGTGCCCTTACTGGGCTTCTGCTGATGCTTCTCCTTGAAGGAGCCCTACCAGAGCTTCTACTGATGCTTCTCCGAGAAGATCTAACAGGGCTTCTGCTGATGCTTCTCCGGGAAGATCTAACTGGGCTTTTACTAACACTTCTCCTCAAAGATCTAACTGGACTTCTGCTAACGCTTCTTCGAGAAGATCGAACAGGGCTTCTGCTTACACTTCTCCGAGAAGATCTAACTGGGCTTCTGCTTATGCTTCTCCGAGAAGATCTAACAGGGCTTCTGCTTATGCTCCTAGAATCTCTTACAGGGCTTCTGCTGATAGATTTTTGCAATGATTGAGACCGAGATCTCACAGGGCTCCTGCTTATGCTTCTTCGAGGTGGTAATCTCACAGGGCTCCTGCTAATGCTTCTTCGAGACCGAGATCTCACTGGGCTAGTGCTTATGCTTCTAGCCTTCTTTGCCCTCACAGGACTTCTGCTGAAACTTCTAGCTGTGCTCCTGCTGCTTCCACTTCTAACAGGACTTCTGCTGATACTCCTCTGGGAGACATGAGGATGGCTTCTACTAGCACTGTGACTCCTGCTACTGCTTCTCTTTGGACTAACACTCGGGCTCTTGCTCAGGCTCCTCCTGGGACTAATACTCTTACCTGTGGTCCTCTTGGGACTCATACTTTGGCTCCTGCTCATCAACTTTCAATAAAATACAGATCTGGAAGAATCTGTAAGCATAAAGAATAACTGTGTGACAAGATTTGAAAGTAGACCTAGATTTTCCTGGGTGACCATCTCTGATATCAGGTTGCCTATCTTCACTTCCAAAAGATTTAGCATCTGCCTCAATACCATCACTTCGTCGTGATCCATTTTCCTTGGGGAATTCACCATCTTCCTTTTCAAGTATATCAGGTTCCTGTCTCCTTTTACGAGGAAAGGAGGCAGCTTCTTCCTCCAAAACCATAGGAGATTGATCCTCAGCTGCATAACATTACATGAAGCGAATAGTACAATATTTGTTAAATGCAGAGTGGATGACTATCACAAGAGAGTGGCCACAACCCACAAGGCCAACTTGAACAAAATGCAAATAAAAAAGCAATTCAGGAAATATCACTATCTTTCCAATATTGTTAGCATTAGATATAAAATTGCAAGCATCCAAATGTATTGCAAATTTAACAAGAACCAGCAAAGCTATTATAAAGATGACACATATGCAACGTGCTTCGAAATAAAGTAGGAGCAACCAGATGATATTTTCCAAACACTCTGCAGCAATTTTGGATGTGTGAAAAAACAGACAATGACTTCAAGAAGCAGTACCAGTTTTCTGAGAAGGGCCCCTGCACTTCCTCTCTTTTGCTTGAGCATCATCATCAGAGCTGGTTTCACTCTCACTCTCAGCATCTGTTAGACTATCTGATGATCTAAGAGAAGAAAGAATTAATTCAGTATGGAACACGGAGAAGATACAATATAAAACATGAGTGAATGACAAGTGTTAAAAAATGAAAGCCAATTAACTCAAAAACATAAATGATTAATTACATAACAAATGGGTTCCCACTGTCATATCTAAAATACTTCTAAAGTAAGCAGATTCAAGTTTGTACCACAGAATTTCTATCAAATCATTCGTAACACCTAAACGGAAATTCACCTATCTGCAAGAGCATGTGACGGTAATTATCAAAGACCAACTAAGCAGTTTGGAACCTTCCCTTGATTTTAAGAGCATACATAAAACATTAAGGGTATAAAAATCATGGCTAAGCAGCTACCTTCTTGATCTACGCTTGGATCGTTTATCACGTCTCTTTCTCCTTTTGTCACGTCGCTTATCTCGTTTTTTGCCACGTCTATGTTTATCTCGTTTAGAAGTTCTCTTTCTCTTCCTACGTCTGTCCTCACTTGAAGAACTAATATCAGATGATGAGGACATAGAGTCAGAATCACTGTCAGATTCCGATGATTCCATATCAGAATCAGATGAATTCTCTGAATCAGACAAATGGTTTCTCTTCCTCCTCTTCTTTCTGTCTCTAGAAGATTTCTGGTGCTTTTCTGTTTTCAGTTTATTTACTTTCTTTTTGTCTGCAGGAAAAAAAAAAAAAAAGGTATCTAAAGTGAAACTTGTGAAAAAATAGTGGCAACTCATCAAATAAAAAAGGATGACACAGAATGAGAGGGAAACAAGAAAGAAAGCATTCCTCATACACTTGTTGGATCTCTAAACCAAGGAAATCAAACAGACCAACTAACAGTCACACTTATTGTCATACATATATTAACAGTAGAATACTTACCCTCAATGAATTCACCACAATTGACTATTTTCACTGTTACAGTGGGTCTCCCTTCTTCATCACCCACATCTTCAATATTCTTCAGTACTTTATCTCCTTGCACAAGCTTCCCAAAGACCACATACTTCCTGTCATACAAAATCCACAGCAAGCACTATAAAACATGGATGCAACAGCACATCAAACAGAGAGTGAAAAGAAGGGCATAAACTTTAAAGTATTGGCATGCTTCCTAAGTAACAAACCTGTCCAGATGATGATTAGCCCTAAAGGTAACAATAAATTGAGAACCTAAAGCGTCACGATCAGCAATTGACATGGATAGAAGACCAGGTCCATCATGTTTTAGCTTTGGAGACTCATCTGCAACAGTGCCACAAAAACCACTTGTCAGCACATTCAATCGAGGATCACTTTAACTTGCTCAATGAATGTAAGACCCCAGAAAATCAAGATAAAATTGTAATGCAGGGCCTGTGGACAAGGCAAGACTGTTAGTTCCCAAGCTGCTAAATGGCACTGGGGGTCCAAACATGAACATAGTGAAATTATCGCATCAAGTGCAAAGCAGATTCTGAGTTCTTACATTACAGCATATTAAAAAAACAATAAACTGCTTCTGAAAGTGTTACAGGGAGTTAATATCAATAAATAGGGATGTGTCAATGATATGCCCACAGACAAAAATCAATCTGCAAAATAACAGTGCCGGTCTTCATTCTTGCACTGTTCATTACATTTCTTTCCAAGAGGCTTGTACTATTCTTAAGAGACCAGACATGCACAGAAAAAGTTTCTTTATTTGAAACCTATCTTCAAATTCAGACCCTCATAGCCTCTAAAAGGAGGCACAGAAAAAATAAAAAACTCCAAAGCTATAGGTACAAAGATATATGATAAGCTAGCATTAAAAAAAATGGCATGACATGGGGCAGGTCATTCCAACAAAGAAAAACCTATACAATGTGATTTAGTATCATTTGGACAATGGGCCAAGTTATTCAGACATTTTAAGACGTGACATGGGTTTGTGTGTTGACATTGATTATGCCCTTATTGAGGAACCACTGAATCTATAGTTAAAATGTACACACAATTCATAATTTCACTTCAATTGGCATTATGCATAAAATGCAAAAATTCCCCAATTCTATGCTCACAAATCCATAACGTTTTCCTTGCAACAGGAATCAACATGAACAAAAGATTTCGAGTATTCTCACCAGGAAACTTGTCCCCATATATGCTCTCTCCAAAGGTCCCTGCAGAACAGGAAAACAAAATGGTTAAGAATTTGAAGAGCGAAAACATTTCAAGAAGTATTATCCCCTGAAAATCTAAACTCATGCTTCATTCTGATTGCTTGTTTATCTTGATAAAAACCTGAACACATTGATTATAAGGGAATTTCGATGGCAGACAATGTACAAGGGACAAATCATAGAGTTATGTCATAAACAATAGTCTCCTCCCTTAGCCAAAACTTACTGTATTACAATTGTTAATCATTAAAAAAACAGGATTTTAGATCTTTAAATCTAAAGAGTGTTATGAATTTCAGGAAAAATTCTATAAATCTACCCTTATACTTTGAACCTAATCTCCAATCTACCCTCTAAACTGTCAATTGCATCCATGATACCTCTGGAGGAAGATGAAATCTCCAATATAGCCTTCAATTAGTGAAAATTATCAAATTCTGCCGTCCAAATCTCAGATCCTACAGAGATGTGAAATTACAGATTTGAGTTTTTGAGATAAAAGAGTAGTTCAGGTTTTTATCCAAGAAAAAAATAGGGACTGACAGAAACCCATTTAGATTTTACAATTAAACGGTTAAAGAAAAACTTGGTCAGCAACTGGGCAGTGACGGAACACCCCTTATTAATGGCAGCTAATCCTGTCATTTATCATGGAATACGCATGTAGATGACACAAACTCTTAAGTTTAACAGATTTCACGAGGTCAATATTAGAGATTTTATCACAGTTCAAGTGTATGGCAGTTGCAATTAAAATTAACAGGATAATCAGAGATTAGCTTCCAAGTATAAGGGCAAATTAGTTGATTTTCCCTAAATTTGAGGGAAATGAGAATATAAGGGGTGGCAAAGTTTCTAGAATAAGTTGAATATCGTAAGATTGTTAAAACAATTAGTGTCATAATTTCAAATCCATACAACAAAATGAATGAGTCATAAACTGCATAAAATCAAAAAGATTAACGACCCAAATGAACAAACAAGAATTACATACCATCTCGTTTCAGAATATCACCACCCTGCAAGATTGACAAAAGAAGTTAGTCCACCAGTTAGCAAAATTGTTTATGTTTCAGAAACGGGTTGGGCATGGCGAAGCATAGTAAATTTTGAGGATGGACAACTCAGTAAGTACAACCTTAAAACTACATCACAAGAAATGCAGTCGTGACCATCAGCCCTGTAACCCTACAGCATAAACAAGGGTAACTGACTAAAAGATGGACCACCTCTTAGGCATGTTCAAACAAGAAAACTAAGCAAACCTATGCAAGAAAAATCTAGATGTACACTAGACAGGACAACAAACCTGAGCCATGGACCCTTTAACGATGCGATGGAAAAAGGATCCCTTGTAGTGCAATGGTCTTTCAGATTTGGGACCAATTCCTTTCTCCCCTGAGTTGAAAAGATTAAAGACATCAGAAAAGCAACTCAACAATACAAAATCAAATTTCTAAAATCTACCCAAACCAGACTTCAAACACAAATTAAAAATTCCAATAGCTGAAAAATATTGAATAAAAAGAAGGCATTTCCATCTAGAAACAAGGTAAAAACTCTCAATCAAGGCAAAAAAAAACAAATGACAAAAGAGAGCACTACCATCAAAAGACAAGTCATTACAAAGACTACCATAGCATGCAACCATTACCTGTACAAAGAGCACGGAAATTTTCTGCAGTCTTGGGAGCAATATCCGAGAAAAGCTGCAGAACAAAAAATCACAGATGAATTAATAAAAATGCAAGACAACACTCAATATACAGGTATTTCCCCATGCATCCTACAAAGTTGAAATATAATGATACCTCAAAAACCATTCTCTCCTTAGGATCGCCATCAATACACACGTCCATAAAAACCAACGGGTTCTTCTTCTTCGCTGTTTTCTTCTCCATAACTTACAAGTATCACAAACTCACGCCACCATAAACAATAACCTGATACCCAAATACACATTACCAACTTTACAGCGAGCTAAAAAAATTGAACTAGCCCCACACCGACCGTGCGAGTAGATCTAGAGCCAGCATTTAACAATAAACAAAAACCCGTAAAAAAACCATCAAATAACTCCTGGAACCAAAATAGTAGCTCCATTCTCTACAACCTTTAACTAATTTGCGACTAAAAAAAGCTCGAACAACCAAGTAATCATGCAGCCAAAAAAAACCCTTAAACCCTAGCTAGATGCCCACAAATTAGAGAAGGAGAAAACAAAGAAAACCTCAAACAATTAAATAATCAAATCTAAGTATTCACTAAATATAAAAGATATACAGGCTCATCTGCCAAAAAAATCCACAGAAATTTAAACAAAAAATCACAGAGCTGAGATTTTGATAGGGCATGCAAGATCAGGCACGCGAATTAGAAGATGGAGTAAAAAGGATATAAAAACGAAAATAAAAATAAATATAGGGAAATGAGAGAGAGCTAGGGTTTAATTTTTAACCTGAGAGACGCGGAGCCACAGAAGACTCTCTGTGTGGAGATGAGAAGACAAAAGAGTGAGGTGCTGCTTCTTCTAGCTTACTAACGAAGGAGAACCTAGCTCTCCTAAATTACAGTGTTACCCTCGTGGTTATTGAGTCTGCTCTGCTGAGTGCTGTCTTCACTTCTCGTCTTTTTGGAATGACGGGTGTGTCCCGTGTTTTTTTTTTAACTGATATCACTTACATTTATCTACTGTGATAATTTTTTATCCAATCAGATCTTAAATAAATCATTTATATTCAAATTAATATATATATATATATATATATATAATTGTTTTTGAGTTTTTTATTTAGAAGCAAAATTACGATATAAGAAAGGGAAAATCACTAAGATTACTATGTTGTCAACATTTTCTTTTCATATTTTGAAAAACTATATTTTTGGTATGTTTAGCATGCAATCGAGTTCAAAGTATTTTTTATTAAAAATATATTAAAATATTAATTTTTTATTTTTAAAAAATAAAAATTAATTTTAAATAAAAATAATAAATTAAAAAAAAACAAGATTTAAATCACGTTTCCAAACAGTTTTTTTATACATCGATTCAACTCTAATTTTAAATTTGGATGCATTCTCCCGTTATTTAATGAATTTTACTACACTGTGTTAATATTACTAACAATTGTTGAAATCAAGCTTTAGAAACTAAAAGGGCTCCTGCTATGACTATTTTATCCTTGTAAAGACAGCATAAATGGCTTTGGAAGCGAGGTATAATAGTTTTTTTTATGGTGAAATGATTAATATGCCTTTAGAGCAAAAAATTCAAGCGTTGGTGGGGAGAGTTTTTTTTTTAACTTTTTCATTTTAAATACAAAGTCAAATAATCACAAACCTTTAAATTAAAATTATTTTTGCTAACCATATAGTAAGTGACCGGTAGTAAGAATTTGTAATCAAGAGATTTACTCCTCTTGTGGTCTCAGATTCAAGCCTTATGATTCATAATATGATGGTCACTGGAGGCTTGCATGGTCAATAACTTCAGGGCCTGTGGGATTAGTCGAGGTACGCGTAAACTGGCCCGGACACCCACATCAATCAAAAAAAATTGTCTTTGTTGTTAGACAAGAGGTTTTTTTGTCCTTTTATCTTAGTTTTTTCTTATATAATCATTAAGTTTAATTATGTCAATTTAGTATTTAAACATACATAAAATATTAATTAATTTAAAAGGTAGGTTGTGAATAGGTGCTCCCTAGCTCTTTGGATGGCATATACAACGTTCTTCGACATCAAGTTCCAGCTTTCACAACAGCGTTTTAATCCTCACAGCATTACCTCTATGACACGCTAAAAAAATATCGGGTTTTGCGTTGATGATCCTTTTTTTTCTTCATTCTTTCCTCTTTTCTCTTTGGTTTCAGAGCCTTCTCTTACACATTTTTAAAGCAGTTATTTGATTTTTTTTCTCTCATATTCGGTTCCTTTTCTTTTGATTGTTAGTTTTTTTATTATTTTATTAATTAAATTATCTTTTTAATTGCAATAATTGAATTTTGTTAACCTTTCAAGTCATGGGTTTGAAAGATTTGACCGGTTTGGCTTAGATTTGTTTTTTCAAGTCTTTTTTAACAATTGACGTTTTCTCATTCCATCATTCTATGGAGTTATTCAGATCTTATGTGACAAGTCACATGTTTCACAAGTTAATCCAGCTTGATCAAACCCAGTATTTTTTTTATTTGTTATTGTTGCTAATTTTTTTTATCGTATTATCAAATTAATCGAAGTTTAACCCGACACTTGAATTTCTATTACTTCTAAGAAAGTTGTCATCGCCTAAATTTTTTTTTTGCGCTAAAAAAAGTTTGGACACCAAAAAAAGGACTGGTTCAACACGTGGTGTCGTGTGGGCCACAAATCTAGTTAACAAAAAACTAAAAGAAGAGGGGATTTTATCGTACCCCTCTTCATAAAACACTATTTACTTGAATAATATTTTTTATTTTTATTTTGGCTTTTTTTTATAATCTTTGGTTGATTGAGAATTAGTTCTCATGATTTGTTTCAGCTTGTTTTTTATGAGGTTATTTATCTCATGACCTAGGGCATGAGTTTTGATGAGTTAATTTGGCTGACTTGAGTCCTCTTTTTTTTTCGTGTTCTTTTTTTAATTATTTTTTTAATTTCAATCTCATTCTTTGATATTGGATTTATCGGGGATTGAGTTTCATAATTCTTTTTTAATTTACTTTTTATAAGGTTTTTTCAATATCATGACTTAAATTGCAGGTTTGACGAGTTAACTCGAGATTTTCCCCCCCTTTTCCAGCTGAATTTTTTCTTAATTTTATCCTTCAACATTAGGTTGATTTGGAATTAGACTTTGTGATTTGTTTCGGTTTATTTCATATGAGGTTATCCTAGTCTCATGACTTGAATCACAAGTTTAGTTGATTGACCCGAGTTGACTTAAGTTGTTTTTTTTGTCCTATTTTTAATCTTTTTTTTTCAATTTCATCTTTCAACACTGGGTTTATTGGAGATTGAACCTCATAATTTATTTCAATTTATTCTCCGTAGAGGTTTTCCCGATCTCATAACTCGATTCGCAGGTTTGACAGGTTAATTCAGGTCATTATTTTATTGTTTTTTAATTATTATTTTTTGTTTCATTATTTAACATTGAGTTTATTGAGAATCATATTTTTTGATTTACTTTCTATAGTGTTATCATAGTCTTATGACCTGGTATGCGGAATGACGGGTTAACTTGAGTTGACCCGAATCGATCCAATTTGTTATCATTTCAATATTATTAAAAAAATATCATCTTGAATATTTATTTTAAATCAAATTATATTTTTATCAGTCTTCTGAATTATTTATGAACCCCTCAAGTTGATTATATCACATCGAGTTAATTTCTACATCATTTAAGTTTTTTTAACTAAAAAAACATTAATAATTTTTAAATATTATTTTATGTTAAATTTTTTTCTATCCGTTTCATGGCACAAGGCAATCTAATAGTGTAGTGCCTAACAAATCTAAGAAAAACAAAGCCATGAGGCCACCATTGTGTTCTTGAAAGTTAATGCTACATTTCATGTGCAAGGTCCCTCTAAATCATAAAACATTATTTGAAATGATTATGCCATCTCAACTTGGCGAATAACCTAGATTCTTGGCCACTGTGAGCTTTGAATTGGATTATTTCTTTTTTAATGTAGAAAAAAAATATTTAAATATTATTAATGTTTTTATATTTTTATAGTAGAATTTCTTTTAATTATATAGGGGTTAATATGTTATGATCAATTTGATTTAATAAGTTCAAAAATAATACAAACAATTAGTAAAAATATAGTTTGACTTCAAAAAAATTCAAGACAGTATTTAAAAAAAAAATACTAAGATAAAAATATATTAAATCTACCCGGGTCAACTTGGGTTAACATGTTAAATTCACGATATAGATCATGAGACTATAATAATCCTATATAAAGCAAATCAAAATAAATTATGAGGCCTAATTTTCAATCAATCCAACGTTGAAGGATAAAATTGAAAAAAAAATAATGAAAAAAAGACCTGAGTCAATTCGAGTTAACTTACCAAATTCATGACCTAAGTCATGAAACTAGAATAACCTTATAGAAAGCAAATAAAAAAATAACCCGAGTCAACCTGGATCACCCTACCAAACTGTAACTCGAGTCATAAGATTAGGATAACCCTATATAAAGCAAATTGAAAAAAGAAAATATTAAACACAATACCTAACCAACCCATTGTTGAAGATTAAATTGGAAAAAAAATTCAATCTAAAAAAAGACATGATAAAATAACCCGAGTCAATCAAGGTTAACCCGCAAAACTCGTGATCTAGATCATGAGACTAGGATAACCAAATAGAAATTAAATTAAAATGAATCATGAAGCCTGATTCCTAATCAATCTAATATTGGAGTATGAAATTTTAAAAAAATACTAATTTTTTTTAAAAACCCGAGTTAACTGGATTAACTCGTTAAATTTGTAACATCGGTTATGGAACCGAGATAATTATATAGAAAATAAATCAAGAAATTTAATTTTTAATAAAAAAATATTAAAAGATAAAAAAAACCATTTTTAAAATAAATTGTTTTCTGTCAGCCGCTGTAATGTAAAATCACCACCTCTTTTATATTTTGTTAATGCGGTTTACTGGCAAATCAATAGCAAGATTAATGAACTTGGATACAAAGAAATTTCTTGCGTGTGTCCATCACCCCAGATAGCACAAGCTTCTTCGACTGAAATTTCATGCATGTGTCGTCCATTACCCTCAAATAGTTTAAGCTTCTTCAACATGAAGAACATCATCAGTAATCTCCACATCTTCAACTGACATTTCTAATGGCACGACCACTTGCATCACAAAAACATATTATGCTTGTGCTCGGCACATCAACAGAGAGACAGCAAACAAAATTCTTGCAAACTAAACTAAACTCTCATGCATCAATTCCATGAAACATTGCTACTTAGTAACATCTAAAGTGTAAATGGTTGCTTGATATATAGTCGGGGGACTCTGTAAAGCTTAAACTGGTAATTAAACAGAGAGAAAAGAGGTGAACTAAGAGGGGATCAAGGTGGGTGATTTAGATTCTTGCTTTTTCTTTCATTTTTTCCTTCTTTTTTCTTTGTTTTTTTTAATTATAAATGATTTTTTCATTGATCAAAATCAACCGAAGGAAATTGTTTACAAGGTTTGTGCACTATACAAACACCACAATTCAAATAAAAGCGAACTACTGAAAGTCCCAACTCTTGCAGAGAGCATCATTTTTGGGATTTACAATAGCTTCTGCATGATTCTTGTTTCATGGATTTAAGAAGATATATTCTCAGTGAAGCTACAAGAGATGAATAGGTGATCATATACCCAACAAAAAGAAAATATTTCTCATTTTACAATATTCTTTCTCGTAATTCCAGGTCTACATATGGCAGTTCATGTATCATCTCCGCAGGCGATGAAGTACCTTGCCCTTCTGAGTTGTTATTGTTAATCTACTAATTAGATCAATTTGTATTTACCTTAGTGCATGCATATATAGTGTCCGAGATTGCTTGGTCATTTTGCTACTAGTAGTGTGTGGCTTTGTGGCTTACCTAGCATTCAGCTTTTCTTCCCCAAGTTTTTGAGAGTGGTTTGACTCTTATTTGAAAGATCGATGGACCGAAAAGGTTATGTTTTGGAAAAGTAGTTTAGAAATTGAAAAGAAAAACATTACGACTTTGAGGTTGCCAGTTAACTATAGTTACGTGTGTGCCAAGTAAAGAGGACTGAACGGGATTGGAGAGAACAAGACTACCTCATCAAATGAGATGCTGCTGCAAAAATTAAGCCGTAGGATTGAACAAATTTTTTTTTCTTTTTTTATCATATATCCCATATGCACGTTAACACTAACACCAAAAGTTGTCTTGTTTGGATACATATATCAAATATTACCTTAATGCGCTATGAGAAGAGGCGTTGTAAGAAGATGGGATTGAACAAGAACTAATTTTTATCATAAAATATGTTCAGTAAAGTTATTTTTTCCTCATATATCAAATGCTACTCGAACGAACTCACCAGATGAAGCAAGGAAAAACGATGGAAGCACTGTGAGTTAAGCACTGGATAGGTTGAAGAAGTTTATTGAGGAGAGTTTCATTCCCACCTGCTTGACATACAACTGTGTTATAGATGGATTTGTAAAGGAGGGCCCTGTCAACTCCGCGTTGTTTGTTTATACAGAGATAAACAAAAGTGGAGTACTGTCCCAAATGTATTCTCTTATTACACTTGCTTGATTATCGGGTTTTGCAAGAACAATAATTTGGATCTTGCTGTGTGAATATATATGCTGGATGAGATGAAAAACAAGGGTATTGAACTGGATGTTGCCGTGTATTGTGCTCTGATTGATGGATATTGCCATAAAGGAGACATGGCAAGTGTAAGCCAGCTTTTCTCTTAACTCCTCGAGGTTGGTTTATCTCCAAACACAGTAATATTCTACAGTTCCATGATAAGTGGCTTCAGGAATCTCCAGAATATGGAAGCAGCACTTGACTTGCACAAGAGAATGATGAGGGGACTCCTTGTGATTTACAGGTTTACACAACGCTGGTTTCGGGATTGCTAAAAGGGTAAATTACTCTTTGCATCAGATCTTTATGCAGAGATGCTTGCTAAGGGTATCTATCATGCCTGAATTAATAACTTTTAGTGTTCTTATATGCAGTCTTTACAATAAAGGACAGCTAGAGAACGCACATAAAGTTTTGGAAGACATGGACACCGAATGCATGAACCCCAATTAATGTCGACAAAGGTCTTGTTCCTGATGATACTACCTACGATATTCTTGTAAATGGAAAAGACAAAGATGGAAATCTCTTTTCAGGAGCTTCAAGTGTTCGAATCCAACCTTGTAATTTTCTTTCCAGATCATTCCTGCTTCTGATTCGGGCTGAGTTAACTGAGCTGAGATATGGTCCTTCAAGATACTGAAGCGCATCATGATCAACATTAGTCCGTACTCCGTACCAAGTGTTAACCATCTCTGTTTGACGGTTTGGTATTTAGAGTGTGTTTGGCAGTGTGGTTGCGGATGCTTTTCAAATAACTTTTCGTGTCAAAATGCATGTCAATGATTTTTTTTTCATTTTTTAAAAATCATTTTTGACATCAGCACATCAAAACGATCCAAAACATACAAATCATATTAAATTTTAATAAAAAAAAAATTAAAATTTTTTGGGAACGCAGCCGCAGCCGCGTTCCCAAACATTCCCTTAGAATTTATGGGTTAATGAGAATGTTAACTTTATTAAATATGTTAGTTTTTAAAATTATAATAATTAATTTATTAAACAAAATTTTAAATTTTATTTTAAAACTCATTTCATCATGAAAAGTGATTTCATAATCAATACTATTTAAAAACATATAATTATTTTTTTTAATTAATATAGAATAATGAATCATCTCTTAATTATTCAAATACCTTCATATAATTTAGATTTAAGTATCTATTATATCTCAGTTTATGAGAGTAACTATTTTTTATATATATAAAAAAGAGAATAATATGCATGCATCAATCTCAATAACTTTAATTAATCCGGTCTTAATAAAATATTGGTCAGGAATTTTTATAAATAGTGCTTCAGTGCATTAAATATCTCATTATAACAATTTTCTATGCAAATCATTATTGTTTCATGGATTTTATCTTTACTCTAGATTCATTAATCAAATATAATTGAATATTACAAATAAAAAAAGCTTTTATTAATAATAAATGTGTTTTACATTAATAAAATTAGTGTTACATATAATTAATTGATTGATTACAAGGCATATTCACTAACAAAGTCAACTCGAAGATTTTTTTTTCTTATTTTTTTTAAATTCATGTTGTTTTCTTTTTCTTTTAAAATCAATGAAACGATAATATTTTAGGATTGATTTGGGTTGATTGGATAATTTTTGAGTTGACCTAATGATCTGGACCTTAGCCAGGATAGAGATAACAACTATGTTCACTACTCAAGTTTTTAATTTAAATTAATCTAAGAATATTTTTATGATAATTAATTAGAATGTACCATATATTTTTAATGACAATATGCACTAGTTTTTTTTTTTTATTCTAGTTATCAACCATAATTATAAAATCCATTACCATTTATAACTCAATCTAAAATGTAGATTATAAATTTAATGAAATAACTTCAAGTTGTTTATAATATTATTTAGAATTGTATTCTAAATAGTATTTCATAAAAAATTAAAAATTTATTTTTATTTAAATTTATTTTTTTATGTTTTTAAATTGTTTTAATATACTAATATTAAAAATAATTATTTTAAAATAAAAAAAACTTTATTTTAAAGCATTTCCTAATAAAAAATAACAACTAATACCCTCCTCCAAATATGTCCAAAGCAACATTATTTTAATAATTAAAAAAACAGGATCAAATCGTGTTTTACTTAAACTCTAACTAGATAATGAGTTAACTTCCTAGCTGATCAGATTTAATCAAACCAACTGGCATTTAACTTGATATGAAACCTGGCCAATTTCAAGCCGATGATCATCAGATTAACTTGATGAACAAGTCGGGTAATAATACAACAATCAAAAAAGAATCCTTTTCCAACACAAATTAAGATTTCAAGAGATTTGGTCCAGTCCAATGGGTCCCGTTTTCCAAAATTTGTTATGGTAGAGAGAGAAGAGAAGAGCTTCATAGATAATCTTGAATCCCACGTCACAAAGGAGGATAAACAATTCCCTAACTTCTCATCAATCCTTTGTTCCTCCCAATTAAATAATGCAAAAAACAAAAACACCTTTCTTTTTAGAAAAATAAAACCTTTTTTTAAGGAAAAAATTAAATAAAAAAAGTCTCTAAATTGAAAATCAACCCCCATACTCCTCCCCACCCAAAAAAAAAAAAAAATCTCTCTATGATCGAGCTTTTCACGGGTTATCAATGCAAGGTTAGTCAATTTTTTTTTTATCCTTCTTAATTTTTTTTTTCAATTTATACATGATTAAAATAAATTTATGTTCTCATTGAACTAATGAGATTTTTAATTTTTTTATCTTTCCCAGTTCACTGTATTCTATGTTAATTCGATTTAATTTGATTTT
>Ga0307517_10006468_pt1 | contig 17334 bp, 19 predicted proteins | sample 23_EM_MG_FD_194515 | JGI IMG/M metagenome (GOLD analysis project Ga0307517, IMG submission 194515) | Populus trichocarpa ectomycorrhiza microbial communities from riparian zone in the Pacific Northwest, United States - 23_EM | ecosystem: Host-associated > Plants > Roots > Unclassified | place...
ACTGTTTCCAAACGTTTGATTTCTCAACGTGACAACCAACGGTAGTTCTGGCTACTAATCTATACGACGTACTTCTCAGGAAGCGCGATTTGTGGATGCTCAATCCGGGGATGCCGGTGTGGTCTTCTGCGACCGCGGCCTCCGTTTCGCTGTCGTGACGCCACTGTACGTAAGGTCTCTTCTACTGTGGGTCGCCGTACACCAGTCATACAGTAAGATATTAGGCCGGTGCCGCCCGGTGTTTGTCGGAACATTTTCTATTCGGTATCCCGACCGTCACTGAGCGCTATGAGTCTGGATCTCTTCCGTTAACCTCCACCTTGGAATACGAGCTCGTGTGGGGCTTTACTCTGTATCGGAATCCTTTCCGCGAGCCGGCGTGATGTCCCCAACCAACCAACCAACAGAACATACCCGATTCCGAGGCTCGTTTAAGGACCACGTCGAGACTGCTGGGTCCACGGAACCTGGTACCCTACGCGGGTTGGATCTCCAAGCCGAAGGGGCGCAGTTGGGTCCAAACAAGACATTGCGATGTGTGGCCGCTCTGTACGTAGATTTCGTCTATAACGCGATAGCTTACCAACGGTGACCAAAGAACTTTTGGGAACAGGACGGGTGTTGCGGAACCCTACGACACATACGAACTTCTCCCAAGAGCCTACCTGGTATCCTCTCTGTTCTTGTCCTCCTCCTCAAAGAGTCCTATCGAAGAAGGAGTCCAAAATGATTCTCCTCGACTTCAAATCCGGGTTCACCGGATTCAATTTGCTCGTCTTCGCTCAACGCGACTCATGGCCTGAGTCTGGGGTGTCATGGAAGTTATCCTATGAAGTCACGAAGCTGTCGGACAGCGGTGGTGGAAACCCTGTTATCTCGAGGGCTTTTGCGAGCAAGGAACTGAAGGGCGGGGCTATGGCGAAGAGGACGGACGGGAAGGGGGGGAGATGCATAGCCGAAATTATGGGATGCGATGCGGAACTTGGGTGAGGTTCTCATCGATGATTTCGACCGGGCGGACGGTTCAAATTTGTGTCGGAAGTCTGACAAGGAACTGGCTGGGAAATTGTTTGGAATTATCTCGTTGTAAGTTTGAGTGAACTTTCCACTCTCGAACTGGACTTACTCTCAGACCCCATAGCTGCCACCGCAAAGGCCCTCCAGGTTCGGGCTCCAGAACACCATCCAGGTCGCCCCTTTCGCTTTATCACCCCACAACATTGAGGGCACCAAGAGAACCCAACGAACGTTACGCAGCTCGTGGACTTAAGATGCCTCCATCACGATGTTTTCAATGGCCATCCCCGTCAAACGGAACGGGGAAGTTCTCTTCGTTGAGAGGGATATTTGGGGCCATGGTCAACTGACCGTTCACCCGATAAGGTGTTTAGATTCAAATTGGTCATCCTGTCTCCTTACGCACGGTAATTACGAGTAAGTATTCGTTGTGGTGGTTGAATTTGAGACTTGACGAGGGGTTCGCCATAGACCTCTCTCGTTTGCAGGCTGATCTGACAGAGGGGATGGAAGATACGCCCACAGATGACTTCCCCTCCACTCCATCAAAACCTCAACTCGCTTTGCGGGTGGTGGGCTGGGGTCATTAAACACTTTGGGAAATGTATCTCCCTTCGAAGGGCCAATTCAGTCATTCGGGTTGAAGACACGATCTCAGATCGACCATCGAAACTGACTACGGGTTCTAGTGGTTCCGGCCGTCCCAAGATGTCTCGCAATGCCAGAGTCAGTGAATTTGGTCTTGGAGGTGCTGGACGTCAACTGTCCTGGAACAGTTACGAGCTGGCGGATTTGTTTTTCAAGGAAGACAGGTTTGAAAGCTTCGGTATTGTCACGAGCGTCGTGTAGTTTCGTTGCCTCGAAATACAGACATTGCATAACGAGTAGTGCTATCCTCTCCGCAATCGCCCGGAGCCAACCCTCGCCCTCAATGCCTCCCGTCCGCAGGCCCCTCCCCACTCCTCCGTGCAATGTTCCCCGAGTCGTCGACGACATTATGCGAGAACGTCATGATATCCGGTCGTTTGTTCGTATTCACAAGTGGGGAACTCGGGAGGTTCGTGGTCCAAACCACGGATCCATCACCGTCCCCATCCCAGTCCCCGATAACCATATCGTCCACTGTGTCGTTCCGATATGTGAACATCATCATGAGAAACTAGAGGACATGCCGATCAGCAGTTGACATGCAGGGGGCAAACATCCTCATACTTTTATGTCCCATTTAGTTTCCTTCCCGATAACGACTTGCCCGCTGATATGGGTAGTGTTCACCTTCCCTAAAACCCCACAATTTTTGCCCTTCCGCCTTGACCAGGAGCAGTCCTACTTGAGGTGGAAGCGTGTCTTCGATCAGCGACAAAATCTACGCACTCGTCTCCAATCATGTCCCCACCCTCGCCATCGTATCCCCAAGCCTCAGCCAACGCGGCAACACTGAACGTGAACACTGGTAGTGTGGTCGCGAATGGCGGACGTCACTTCTCTGGTTGAGGAGTTATAGCGGACTCGTCCGTTGGAGCGGTCGTAGTCGAAGGGACCGTAAGACGTTGGGTAAAATTTGTATGGGACCATACATCGGATTCGTCAATGACAAGACGGACGAGTAGGTTCATCCCCAACTACGACGGGGTTATTCGGTCCAGAATCCTTATCTTCTCCCAACATGGCCCCCAGCCCAATGGAACGCATTGCAGCGTGCGTTGCAGTAGTGGGGTTGAGGAATGGAAGGGAGATACCCACGAGTGGGAGGTAACTCGTAGTACTGATCTTGATTTTTGGCCGCACGGATTGGGGTTTCTGCTCGGATTTGATGGGGATGTGGCGACATGTCGGGCATCGTTTGGATTTCTTCAAATGAAGGGGTATCCGTAGGGGTTTCAGATCACTGCGGACTGCGGAAAGAAGATTAGCGAGTATATGCGTGATGAACCGTCAGTCGAGCTGACCTGGCGAGTACAGAAGGCGTTCAACCATTGACCCATCTCTATTCCAATGTAACGATCTCCTCCGGACTCTCGATCCTGAGAAGATTATCCATGTTGACATTACCACTCCCTGTCAATGAAACGTCCATTCGACTCCGATGTTCCGGCATCTCGTCGCAGTTTGGGCTCATCACATCCAATGCGACTACTGGAGAGGGGATTATACTTGTTGATACAGGGAACATCCCGGGAGAGAGCATCCGAAGCGGTTGCGGTTATCTGATTAGAGTGGGTGTGCCGTGCGGTACGTAAGTGGTGGGGGTAGGGGACAAGGCGAACGAGGCACGTAAGAAGGGTTTGAAGTGTTCTTTGAGATGTCCGAGTTCCAGGTTGGCCGGAATGGGACCTTCATATTTCGGGAGCTGGTCTGAGGGGGTTTGCGTTTTGCCAGACGAGAAGGACATCTTTCGATCACGAAGCTACCGATGAACCGACATGTCAGTGTCGTCCGTTTATCATTTGGATGCGATGTGAAAGCACAGACCTCGAATCTCGGAAAACAAACCTCAGTCCGACCGCGGTCTTGGGGCCTTTCGGACGAAGAAGGCTACAGGTTTCAGTGCAGTATGGTCGAAGGCATGCTGCTGACACGTCCAGGGATGGGAAAGTCGGCTAGGGAGGCAGTATGTATCATTGTCTGTGTGTGAGTTGACTCGTTCGATGTGAGCGTGTGCATCGTCAAGACAGATGGGCGAAGGAGAAACGGATCCGAACCAGCCGATCGTCCTGGCCCGAACAGGACGCAATTCCGAGGACCCCGTGGCCGCCTGCTTTTTCTTGTCCCCGGAACGATATGTCCCGCAATGGACGCAATTGGAGGTTGATTACGACCTAGATCACTCGCGCGGGATGCAGTAGCGTTGGGCTGTTCGTCTTGACGCAACAACCGAACGAGGTCCTTCGGAGTGGAGACAACTCGGGATCCTTTGGGCAAAGGTAGTCTTGGGACGGTTGGAACATCGTATTGCTTCTGATGCGTCAAAACCGTTTGTTTCGTCCAAGACGGTGGAGACACGCATTCGAGATTCTCATCGACACCTTGAGAGAGGGATCACGCATTGCACCCGCGTCGAGCGTCAAAGCCACGAGGCCTATCACCCACTATCGCACCACCATCTACGCCGACCCATCCAACGCAAACATGGACGACATACGATCTTCACTCTCCAAAACGAAGAAGAAACTCAAGCAGCGGCTAACAGGGAGAAAGCGCAAGCCGGACGGAACGGGGGCTAACCCCGGTGAAGAGGGCGCCGACTCAACGAGTTCGCTTCCACAACCAGGCCCTCACGTCGTATCGGACGAAAGTCACGCCCGAGATGGGGATGGAGCAAAGGCAGCTGGAGAGCAAGCTTTTTCAACGGATCCACCTCCTCATCCAGATGGGCCAGAATCTGTGCCAGCGCATGGAGACGACGATAATCAGGAAGGGGGAGAGGCGGACATCGACGGAGGGGAAGTTATCCAGAGCCATTCGCGCTCACACTCGGATGTCGAGGTTGCGGTGGGAAGTGGACACAGCGAAGGACTTGGGGTCTATCCATCTCCATCCACTCCTTCGATCTCTCATGGTATGGAACCCGACAGTACGTGAACATGGTTGTTTGGGCTGCTGCCTCTGATCGTTCCTTCTGATCCTGCAGACACCCCCGCCCTTCATGATTATGGACCAGAAGTTGTTCGTCCCGACGAGACCCTCGAACCAAGCGCCGCCGCAGATGCGAAGAAACCGAACTCCAAGTCTACTACGTCTGTCACGACCGAATTGCTCCGAGGGGTGAGAGACTCCGCAAGTGGCTTCGGTCCGCTTAGATCCCTCGCAAGATCTCTTTGCTCTATCCTCGACAACTGCAAGGTACGCCCCCCTTGTACATTCGATTCCCAATGCTTACGGTCGTTCTAGGAAACGGAGGTGAACGAACATGCCGTAGAATCATTGGCTCCTAGAGTCAGAATACTTTCTGAATCGCTCTCCGCACCTATTCCTCCGGGCGACGTCAATGAGGAGGAGAGGGCACACAAACTGGAACGGTGAGCCCACATTCTGCATGATCGAGAGCTGGGTCTGACGCGCGGGGGATTACTAGAAAGTTGGAAGCGATTGGCCAAGATATGGACTCGATGGTCATCCAGAAGGATCTCGCGCTTTTCCTCAAAAAAACCGAGAACGCACAAAAGCTCAACGGTCTGGTGCGAGACATTCGCTATGCATTGATGGACTATCAGGTTTGCTTTCCCAAATTACATGCTCTCATCGTAACTAACATGTGCTCAGACTTCGTTACAGCAAGACATCTACGACGAGGGCTGTCAGCAGATCGTGAGTCTCACTCCATTGCGGTCCGACCTTTGTAGTAACTTGCGAACAGGGAGACGCAGATCACAACCGTCTGGAAAAGATGCGCCACACCCCTGACGCTGGCCACCGTTCCGGGAACAGACAGGGGTGCCTGAGGGGAACTAGGACGGATATACTTCTGCAACTCGAACGCTGGCTGGGGGACGAACGAGACCACCGCGTGTTTTGGCTGAACGGCCTTGCGGGGACCGGAAAGTCGACTATCGCCCAGACGTTTGCCGAGATCAGCTTCGCGGATGGAAAGCTTGGCGCGAGCTTCTTTTGCTCACGAGATTTCGAGGATAGAAGCAGTCTTCAGGTGATCTTCCCAACTCTCGCCTTCCAACTTGCCTATCGGTACCTCCCATTTCGAGAGCGGTTGGTCCGAGTCTTGAGGGCCAATCCTGACGTTGGACGGGAATCTCTCTGTTCCCAGATGGAGAGGATCATCGTTGGTCCATTGAAAGCCGCCCGGATTCGGACGCTCATCATTGTCGATGCCCTCGATGAGTGCAAGGACGAAGAACCCGCCTCCGCCATTCTTTCCGTGCTCTCCCGCTACGTGGACGATATCCCGAATGTCAAGTTCTTCATCACCGGTCGCCCAGAGCCTCGGATCCGCTCCGGATTTCGCTTGCAGTCACTTATCCCAATCACAGGAGTCCTCAGGCTCCATGAGGTTAAACCAGAAGTGGTGGACAGTGATATCAGGCTGTTCTTTCAAACATGGTTAACCCACCTTGCCAAAAATCGAAGTGACTGTGACTTGACAGAAGATTGGCCAAGTCCATCTGATATCAAAATTCTGTGCAAGAAGGCAGCCGGGTTTTTCATCTACGCTTCAACAGTTGTCAAGTTTGTTGCTTCAGAAAACAATCCACCTGTGAAGAGGCTTGCCCTTATCACCTCACTCCCACAAAGTACTGCTGAAGAAGGAAAGTCTGGAGTTGACCAACTCTACACCAAGATCCTTGAGCAAGCATTCCACAACATCCATGTAGACAACAGCCAATACCATTCCTGTTTCCAGGCTGTGGTGGGGGCAGTTGTACTTATCTTCAACCCTCTTTCAATCAAAGGTCTTTCAGAACTCCTGGGGTATGATACCTCAGACATCCACAGCACCATTCGATCCCTCCATTCGATCCTTCTTATCCCAGATAACATAGAGGATCCGGTTCGCACCTTCCATAAGTCACTTCCTGACTTCCTCACAGACCCAGAGCGGTGCAAAGACAAAAGGTTCCTTGTTGAGCCTGCAGTCCATCATGCAGAAATTCTGCTCTCATGCCTTAACCTGATGAGGGAAAGGCTGAAGAAGAATATCTGTAATCTGGACAACTACACCAATCTCAGTGAGATCAAAGATCTCTCTGCTTGCTGCAAGGTCCATATTGGAGATGCCCTCAAATATGCATGTTGCTTCTGGACAAAGCACCTTCTGATGATCCCTGGCAGCAGCTCCTGTATCAAGGAAGTGGAGGAGGGAATCAACCAACTCTTTACAACATGTTTGCCATATTGGATTGAGGTCCTTGCACTGACAGGGAATCTTGGAACTGGGGTTTATGCCATAAATGATGTTGAGCAATGGTGTACTTTGGTGAGTGCTGTGCAGAACTGTTCACTTAGACTTGTGTTGACACCTATTCAGGCAGGGGTTACATGTCAATGGACAACTGATAGCCAGAGACTCATCTTGGAGAACTTTGATGTGATCTGTGGCTCACCCTCCTACATCTATGACTTTGCCCTTCCAATTGCTCCTTCTTCATCCTGGCTCCATCAATGCTACAGTGCAGATCCCCCACAAGAGACTTGGGTGGTTAAGAGAGTCTCAGCTGGATGGGGAACATGTTTCCGTACAGTTTCATTAGGTGATTGTGCATTAGCCATCACCTGCTGGAAAAACACCATTGCAGTTAGCTTACAATCCAACCCCATCATCATCCTCAATGCCATTACAGGTGCCCAGATGGCCATTCTTTCTGGGCACACTAAACCAGCGGTATCCCTTGTCTTCTCACAAGATGGGGCATTACTTGTATCTGGAAGTCAAGATAAGACCATCAAACTCTGGGATATGCAGACTGGTGGGGTTAGTAAGACATTACAGGGCCATAGAGGTGCTGTCTATTCTGCCTCCATCTCACCAGATTCCTCTACAATTGCCTCAGGGTCTTGGGACAAGACACTTCGTTTATGGGATGTCCAGACAGGGGGGTGTCATCATGTTATGAAACAAAAGGATATTGTGGACCATGTTTTTTTCTTTCCTTTGGACCCTAAAATCCTTATGTTTGCATGTGATGACAAAATCCGACTATGGGACATTGGTGGTCAGCGAATTGTATCTGAATATGATGGCTCTTACATTTCATTCTCCTTGGATGGTACCCAGTATGCTGTATGTAATGGGTCAGTTGTTGAGATTTGGAACTCTGGTTCTAAAGAAATTGTGGCTAAATTGCCTATGCCCAAAGGGTACCTTGGGGAATGCCATTTCTCCCCTGATGGCAGTATTGTTGCAGTAGTTCATGATTTTATCATCTATTTTTGGGACATTACCAGTTCAAACCCTCATCTCCTTGACACCTCCATTGACCTTCCTATGGATTCATCAGTTGCTTTTTTCTCCTCCTCCTCTATCATCTCAATATCTGAGGATGAACCAGTCAGGTTCTGGCAGATTGGTGTCTCATCTGCAGAGTCAGTTCCAGCCAATCCAAAGTCTGTACCCCCCACTTTGGCTCCAATCAAGTCCGTCACTCTACAGGCAAAAAATGGTATTGCAATTTCAAGCCATTCAGATGGGATGGTGAGGACCTGGGATATTTCAACTGGCCTCTGCAATGGATCCTTCCAAACTCCAGCCAAAGATTCCCACTGGATAGACACCCACTTGACTGATGATAGGTTGATCTCTGTTTGGCATGCAGATGAGAAGATCTATATCTGGGATACTAAGAAGGGGGAACTCCTCAGAATATTACATGGAGTGTGTTCACCTGGAGACAATGATGACAACAATGGTGGTGGTGGTGACAGTGATGGTGGTGATGACAGTGGCAATGGTGACAGTGATGATGATGATGATGATGATGATGATGATGATGATGACGACAATGATGATGATGATGATGATGGTGATGATGGTGATGGAGATATTCAGGACCTCAGGATATCAGGAGATGGATCTCAAGTTTTTTGCTTATATGACTATGCAATTCAAGCCTGGTCAATATGGACAGGGGAGCTTGTGGGGAAAGTGGAATTTCATAATGCCCTGTTTGAGGACCACTTCTTGACCATTGATACCCTAAGAGTCTGGGTTTATCCTTTTTCCCCAAGATTAATTTTGGGGTGGGACTTTGGGGTTTTAGGCTCATCTCCTGTTGAGCTATCAGGAACATCCAGAAAAGGGCCCCACCTGGATTTTATTGGTGGTATCAGAACACAGAAGTCATTACTACCTGGGATCCAGGATACAGTTACTGGAAAGGTAGTTTTGCAACTGCCTACAAGACTTGCAACATGTTCAGATGCACAGTGGGATGGTCAGTATCTGGTTGTTGGTTATGACTCTGGAGAGGTGTTGATTCTGGGGTGCAATCATGTACTTCATTAGGGATCTGTAACTTATTTATTCTGTCCATTCATTCTTGTAATTATGTGTCTTAAATTCCATTGCTAGATTTGAAAAAATGCTCACAGTTTCCATTATACAACTAATCATGAAGATATTCATCTAAAGCCATGCAGTAAAGATTGGTTTGCCCCATCAAGTGGTTGGGAAGGAGCCTGCCACATACTGCTCATCCTGTTTCCTATGATTGCTCACACCTGTGGGGTATCCCAACAGGAAAAGGTATGCTAGGGCTACGAGGCTCAGAATATAGTAAGATATTGAGTACAAAATAATACAATCAGTCCGGTTAGAAGTGTCGTTCGTTTACAAGGTTAAATCAAGACCCTTTCTGCATGTCTCACTGCTCTTCAGTCCCCGTATATAGAAGGCTTGAGTTAAGAGTAGCACGCTCGGGATATACTCCCTCGCAAGCCTCTGGAACTCTGGCCGTTCTGTCTCCGGACGGTTTGTCCAGACTGATTTCTTCTGCTCCCACTTCATGTCCAGACCGCGCATGACACTTTCCATCCATTGATTCTCGTCAACAAGTGAGGAAGAACCAAAGTTCTTGTTCGATAACGTTCTTGTTCCATAACCACTCGTGGTAGTGAAGGCTCACTACCTTGTGTGCTGTAATGATGGTGAACTCGGTTTCTACCCCTGGATATGAAGGTCAATCGCGCGCAGGTAGCGTTCAAGATGGGGAGCCTTACTCTGCTTAAGTTCGAATGAGAAGACCTTACGACGCGATCTCCGTGGCCCCGGTATCCCCACATCGGCGTAAGCCAGTATTCCCCTGTTTTCGCTGTTGTGGTGGAACACTCCGGCACAAGGTCGACTCCCGGCCTGTAAGATTAATACGAAGTAGATGGAATCAGGTTCGAAGTCGAGAGGAGGGGACTGTGGCGACGAGTAGCTCATTAGATAGAGGGTGATGTAGGGGAGATACAGCGAGCGTAGTGCAGCCTTTTATCTGTTGCGGGGGTCACGTCCGGTGATCCATGGGGTCGCAGTGACAGTTAACAGAGGCTGGCCAATGGGTGGGTGTAGCGATGTTCAGAGTTCAGGAGAACGTGAAAGAAAGCTATTCCAGTGCTGGGCAAGGTCCTATGACTAACATAATGGAGCGGTGGACGCGGCGACGGTGGTGGTCGATTGCTTGGACATTCTGGCACAGCCGACGCTCAGAAACAGGGAAGATCAGCTCCGTCGTGGCGCGCGTGAAGTCGGACGTGGGGTTATAGCCCGCGTCAGTACCAATGAACGCAGCACATGGTTGATCAATCCACAGTTGGAAGAACCTCCCAGTCAGGGGACGTTCTGGAGGGGAACGGAACGCCAGATCGCAAATCACAGCCGCTCATGCATCCACACCACGGTCGTAATTTCCGTGATACCGGCTGACTTACTGATTCACAGGTCCGGAACTCGCACATATACATAACAGTGACTGAGTACTCGTTGGTATCGAGACGGCGACCCGGATGCTCTCGATAATAGTTGGTGCCAAGTGTGATGAGGTTGGCTTCTCAGGTGTCCCGAATGTGAGATAACTTGGACTCTGACCGGATATTTTTTGCATGTACATATACTAACATACGAGCGAGTATTTTCGACTGATGAGGCGAGCGCGATGGAAGACGTGCCTACACATAGCTTCTCCAGTCACCCACGTACCAACACCCAAGAGGGGGGCTCTGTTTCTGGTTCTGAAGTTACCAATGCCGAGGAAGGCGAGTCCCCGATGATGGCAACGTCTCATTGATAACAAGGTGCATGCTGTTCGAGTCGAATGATCCTCCTGCACCGGCGACCGGGCCCTACAATGGGTCTCGACTCTAAGTATCGTCTTTCTGCCTTGAGACCCGCTACCGGACGCGGTTGTTCTGCAGGCAGATTGCTGATGTGTCCTATCTTTCGCGTATCATGTGCCTGAGCAGATCAGGGAACCAGATCCCAAACCATCCTGGACGAGAGCCCTCTTCGTCTCATACCCAGAGGCCCACACAGCTTACCACAAGGACGACATCAACCAAGAGCTCGCCTTGTGTGTCTATGTACCATCCACGAAACTCCGTTACAATCTACCAAGTATTGCGGCCACAACCAGACCCTTTGTGGTGCTCGTGTCTCAGGACACAAAATGTCATTTACATACCCTGTGGACTACTTCACCGAAACTACCAAGTCTGGCCCGTGCAAATTACGTATCCGTCAGCGTTTGTTGAACGAACCTACTGAGACTGAGAGAAGCGACAGAACAAGGAGTACGAGAAGCAGATTCAGAGACAGGAGTCAAAGAATGGGGCCGAGCGTGCGAAGAAGGGTATGGACGAGCGGATAAAAGGTCTCAGATGAAACGAGCTCCTATTTCAGGACACTTATCTTGACCCGGCCGCTGTAACTTAGAGCGGAAGGGCGGCCCGGACAATGCCCGGGCTGACAGAGGGAACTTCGACGTTGGGTTGAAGATACCGTCTCAGATCGACCGTCAAAAGGGGCAAAGGGTTTCGATAGTTCTAGCCGTCCCAAGGTGTCTCGCAAAGTTAGAGACAGCGGATCTGGCTCCGGAGGTCCTGGAAGACGGTCGAAGCAACACGAAATTTTTGAGGCCGACTAGACGAGTGGTCCTGACTGGAAGCTTGGAAAGGGTGACAATGGTGGTAGAGGGAGCCCTCCGAAACGACCTGGGAAAAATGGGGGACTGGTTCGGAGGTTTGCAAGTAGAATGAAAAGATGCGTGGAATTCTTTCGCTGTAATTAATGGGTGACTGTCCATGAGACTAGATATAGTTCTAAACATCGTGGAAGGGGACGGTCACTCAGAAGACTGAGGAAATTGCGAGCGAGGCATTGTACCAGCCCGAACACCAGAACAACAGGTGTGTACGAAAGGTGACCAAAGAGGAACAAACAGGGGACGGGAAACGAGGAAGAATGCACGGCTGAAGGGCGAAACAAGAGCGGGGCACCAGCCTGATGCCATGAGCGAAGTGCGGGGTCAACAAAAATCTCGCTGGGGAAGAACGAGGATACCTTTGTAAGTCTCCCACATTGGGCTTTAACACCCATTGTGGACTGAGAGACGTTAAAGCCCACCAAACTGACATAAGAACACCGCAAAGGGAGAGAAAGGAACAACTCACTGCGGGCCCAAAGAAACGCGGGTTGATCTCCATCCCATGAGTAACAAGAACCCGCGGCTGCTCTGTGGTAGGACCTCCCAAAGCAACTTAATGTTTCGTAACGGTATTGGATGGTTGGGTTGATGAGGAAAGTTGTGATACCAGAACCGAATATAGCACCGTGACGCGGTTTAAACATGGAGGCGTCATCCCTGATAACGGTGCAAGTTCTCGGCCCGGTCATAAACTTTCTCTCCAGTCTGCGAAATCAAGTCCCGCTCGAGGACTGCCCCACTGCTGAAAAAAAGTCCCGACGAGAGCGCGGACGACCACGTAGGGAACGCAGCACCGGGGAGCGGGATCTGAGAAACGACGTAGCAATGCAGTTCCGACGCTGAGCCAGACAATAACACAGACATACCTGGCAGCATCCCCCCCGCAACGTAACACCCGGACAAGGGACGGCGGATGGATGAGAAACCACATGAAGCAGATTCGTGCCAGCTGCAGGTCGATAGGCCACCTTCTATGGTCCAAATGAGGGATCGAGAGGGGTGGGATTGGTGCCATGGAAGGTCAGAACAAACCTCCACAAACCCAGACACATACCAGACTCACCGTTGAAACCCCCCACGTCGATTGTTGCGCCGACGGCTCCGAACAAGCCAGCTGACATCGCTCGTCATTTCTTTCCAGACCTCTCTTCCCCACTGTAGCCGCGATTAGGTTATAACTGGGCTACCCCGGTCTGAAATAACATACCTGGTACTCAAGGTGAGAAACGGGTTGGGGGATACGTTACGGACGGGTGTTTCCACGACGTACCTCAGACAGTGCAGCGGTGGGGGAGATTCAAGAGAAGGACATAGTTGAGGAACCCAAGAAAAATAACCAACGGAATCCGTGTTTCTTCTCGTAAGAAGTGCAGTGGGAGGACAGAGAACGTTGGCCGCAAACGAAGGACGAGCGGGATGATCGGTTAATCGCGATCAGCTTGGCCTTTACTCCGACTAGGAATAGAATCCTCTTCATCAGACAGCCCATTCACACGAGGCGTACTGGATGGCCGCCCATCTCTATTAAGGCCTGCGCGCCATGCCCTTCTCCCACAGCTACCCCCAGCCCCGACCATGGCTACGAAATCCCAACAGAAACGTCGAGACGTCACTCTCTCATCGCTCAACGCGGCCATCGAGGCCTTGAATATCATGAAGGAGGCCACAACCATCACACCAGCCCCAGCTGTTTTTGGCACAGTCAGCGTCCTGTTGACGATGATCAGAGTCCGTTTCTCCTCTTCTCCGTCGTTTGATTCCAGGCTCACGTCTAACCAGGACCCGATGGCCAACAAAACCGACTATATCGAGCTCGGACTGGCTTGCGCTGATGTATGTCGGGCTCTTGACCGGGGGATGCACGGAAGACAATTGGATGAGTTCGGCCGGTCTGTAGGCGAGGCGGTTGAGCAATTGACAACGTGAGCTAAACATGGAACGGGTATTGACCACGATTCGCTGACCACGTTCTCGATTGCAGGACCGTAGCGGAGATCCAGGGAAATATCATTGAGAAGGGCGAACGGAATTTATTCTCCCAAATGGTCCACGCAAAGAACGACAAAGATGTGATTGCCGCTTGGAGTGTAGTACTCAATAGGGTACTTCATGTCTTCAACGTGCGTTCTATCAGTTGTCTTTGGCAATCGCTAACTGGTCCCCCTTCAGACTGAACTCGCAATTAATACCCACGTATTGGTTGCGGATATGCATCGTAACGCGTTGACAGGTCACGAAGTTACTGTCGGTCAACATCACTTGGTGAGTGCAACTTTCCATCCGCCAACAACAGAATGCTGACGACCCCATAGACTCAAGCTAGGTCAGCAACCTCGAATACCATGCAGAGGATTCACGATCTTACACTCCCATAGCATCCTCGGAGAATCGCCTCCCCCACGGCCGAGGGCGTGTTTCGGACGGGACGAGCTAATCGAGAAGATCGTCGTTTTGGCCGAAGACCTCACTCCGATCGCTCTCATCGGCGCCGGGGGAATTGGGAAAACATCTATTGCTCTGACGGTCCTCCATCATGAACGCATCAAGCAACAATTCGGCGACAACCGTCGATTCATCCGTTGCGATCAGTTCCCCGCCTCGCGCACTCACTTCCTCGCCAGGCTCTCCAAGGTCGTTGGTGCAAAGGTTGAAAACCCCGAGGACCTGGCCCCCCTACGACCTTTCCTATCCTCAACGGACATAATCCTGTTTCTCGACAACGCCGAATCCATTCTCGACCCCCAGGGAGCAGGGGCTCGGGAGATATACGGAGTGGTGGAGGAGCAAGATCCTGGAACAGCTTGATTTCCATCCACTTTCTGTCACCTTGCTTGGCACCGTCGCGTATCACAACAAGTGGAACAACAATCGGTTGGCCAGGGAGTGGGAGACGCACCAGACGCAGGTACTTCGAACAGATCACAACGAGAGCCTGGTGGCAACGATCGAGCTTTCACTCGCCTCGCCGATGTCCTGTGAACTCGGCTCCGATGCCCGCGACCTCCTCAGCATCATTGCTTTCTTTCCTCAAGGTGTCAACGAGAACAGCCTTGATTGGCTCTTTGCCACCCTCTCCAACAGGACGAACATTTTCGATAAGCTCTCCACTCTTTCTCTGACGTACCGAAGCGACGGGTTCATCGTGATGCTGGCACCTCTCCGCGACTACCTTTGCCCAAAGGATCCAGGATCGTCTCCCCTCCTCTGTACAATCAAGAAGCATTACTTCCGCCGGTTGTCAGTTTTCATCGATCCTGACCAGCCCGGGTTCGAAGAAGCGCAATGGATCATATCGGAGGATGTGAATGCCGAGCACCTGCTCGACGTCTTCACAACGATCGACATAAACTCGCGCGAAGTCTGGGACACCTGTGCTTGTTTCATTCAACACCTCTATTGGTACAAAAATCGGCTCGTTGTTCTGGGACTAAAGATTGAAGGGCTCCCGGATCACCATCCCTCCAAGCCAGAATGTTTATTCCAGCTCTCGCGATTGTTCGACTGTGGAAATAATGCAGAGAGTAAAAGGCTTCGTCTTCACACCTTGAAGCTCTGGAGAGAGCGAGGGGATGTCATTCAGGTTGCTCAAGCATTGAGAGGCATATGCGTTGTCAACCAGGTGCTTGGCCTCTACGAGGAAGGGATACAGCAGGCGAGAGAGGCATTGGGGATTGCCGAACAGCTCGGCAGCATATTGGGACAAGCAATGCGTTTGGAACAGCTCGCTTGGTCGTTGCACGGTGACGGCCAACTTGACGCCGCAGAAGAAGCCGCGTCACGAGCGATCGATCTTCTTTTGGGCAAACGCGAACAATTCGTGGTCTGCAAATGCCACCGCATCCTTGGTAAGATATGCTATTCCAGGGGAGAGACAGAGGAGGCCATCAACCACTTCGAGACAGCCCTCAGGATCGCGTCTCCTTTCAACTGGCATGATCAACTGTCCCAGAATAATTACGAACTGGCGGACCTGTTTTTCAAGGAAGGCAGGGTTGACGAAGCACACACAAGCATCAAACGCTCCAAGTCGCACACCACCCACGACCCGTACAATCTGGCTCGTGCAATGCAGCTGCAGGCCAGGTTTTGGTATGGACAGAACAAGTTCGAGGAGGCAAAGTCTGAGGCTCTGCATGCTGCCGAGGTTTTTGAAAGGCTCCAGGCCGCAAAAGACCTCGAGGATTGCAGGGCCCTCCTCCGTAGAATTGAAAAGAAGGCTACCGCTGGTGAGCTCCAGGAAACGTTGTTACTTCCTATGCGTATTCACTCTCCATTCTCAGCTTAGAGTACCCGACACCATCTCGCGAGTTGACCCGGGCACGTCCCTCCCGGAACAACCGATCCCGCGTCCGGACGGAAACCCAATTCCGGACCGCCACACTCCTCACTCTCACTGCTACCCCCACCTCCCTCTCCCTCCAAGGACCCCCCTATCTGATTGTTTCATGCTGTACTCGTTTCGCTTCTCATGTGTCGTAGATCGTCGATTGTTTCCTGATGTTTGATTTCTCTATGTGGTGGCTGACATTGTTGACGGAAGCTCTTGCCAATCTGCGTGTACGCGGCGTGCTTGTGGGCAAATATTATCTGTGGGTGTTGACCTCCCCGAGGTCGATACTCCTCTTGCTCTGCGGGTCCGCACCCAAGTTTCCACGTAGCTATGACCGGGTGCCATCTGACCGCCTGACCAAAACAAACAACCTAAGATACTCGACTGTGGTCTGCGGGCTGTCACCAGCTGCGGTGGCAGCGGGGGTGCGGTTAGCGGGAGTTGGCAATCAGCCGAAGGCGGGTTGTGGGGTTGCGTCGCCGGTGCTTGCAACCCTTCAGATGTTGAATCTACGAACCATAATTAATTTAAGTCCTTGCACAGTGAGGGCAGCTCACGCAGCCCCCATTAAAGTATCCTAAACCCGCCGTGGGTTAGGTGGTATGCGGTCTGTTTTCATAGCTCGGTCTAAGTTGTCGCTTAGATATTACAAGTTCAAGCTCGCCATGTGATGTGGGAGGATTTTCACGCCGGCATCCGAATATGATGGGCTCTAGTACCGAAACAAGCCAGCAGTGAATGCAATCAACCAGCTAGACAATGATGTACGAAATACAAACATAAATCCCAAACCCCAACGATAAGCGGGAGAATATTCTACGACGAATGCGGGGAACATGTGGATGCGAAGACTGAGAGTGAAGTCAACAGTACAAATCCTTTCGGGGCAGATATCCGTAGTCCGCCCAGGATATCGATGTCATCACGACTATGTCGCCACACAAGTCCTCCCTCCCTCCGATGACGATCAAGACGAAGTAGAACATCGCATATCCAGCTATCCCACTCAACAACCGTCGATCCGACCCGGGCAGGACAGTAGAGAGCGCCACATTTTGCAGAGTAAGGAAAGTCGGCGAGCTTCATAAAGTCGAAGACCGTGAAATATTCCGTCAATCCTACGAGCACTGTCGTTGAGTAACGTGGGGCATACAGGGAACGAACCAGGGCTTACTTCGTTCTAATTTGATCGTACAGATCTCCGAGGTAAACTTTGCATAGGCCAGGAATCCGGTTTCGTGTTTTCTGTGGTGGAAGAACCCAACGGAGGGGTTGTACTCGTCGTGCTTCTTGATGACGACGATGTAGACAGCGTCTGGTGAGAATTGGGACCGGCGTCTTGCGAAGAGCATT
>Ga0307517_10006469_pt1 | contig 17330 bp, 18 predicted proteins | sample 23_EM_MG_FD_194515 | JGI IMG/M metagenome (GOLD analysis project Ga0307517, IMG submission 194515) | Populus trichocarpa ectomycorrhiza microbial communities from riparian zone in the Pacific Northwest, United States - 23_EM | ecosystem: Host-associated > Plants > Roots > Unclassified | place...
TATTTTTCTGTTATCATTGTAAATCTGGGGTATGCCCCTTATAATGTTTGTATCTTCTTCTTTTAATACATACGTCAACTTACCAAAAAAAAAAAAAGATGAACATTTACCATAAATTAAAGGTATCTTATGGTATCAAACTTGTTATTATAAAACATGTTTTAGTTAAGGAGTTATTGATACTTAAAGTGCAAAATGATGATATAAAACCATGATAAAAATGCACTTTTAAGTACTAATCATCACACTCCTATCAAACCTATTTCGGCTTTCCGAGATCAGATCTCAATCTTGATTGTGGGTCGCGTGACCAAGTGCTCACGAGGCTCGCATTAGATACGGTTCATCTTTGTGATACGACTCAATCAAGGTCAGATTCGGATTTTGGGGCAAAATATGCAACAGTCTAGGTTCACGGCAACAATCATACTTATCAATCCGATCGTTGGATCGGGCTAATACTTTACGTGGACTTGCCAAACATGTTGTCCTACCTTGGGTCACATTTTCAAGTCAATCAGAGTTCGGAAAGGCATCGCAATACTGGTCAACAGAGGTTGGATGAATTTTGTTATTTACTTCCTTTTGACTTGTGGACTTCCTATTTAGTTAGGATTCTTTTCCTACAAGAATGTGGAAGCTGGTTTTGGGAATTTCCTAGTTCCACAAGATTCTTTAATGAGCTGCAATATAATTTCCAAGTGTGGGCAAGTATTTATTATTGTTTTAGAATCCTTTTCTTATAAGGATTTCTTATTTATCCTAGCTACACAAGGAAATAAGGGCTAGTGGTATTTAATGACAAATTAGTTATTTTTATTGTTTTCTTTCATGTCCAAGCTTAATTAAAACTTTGTTTTGAGCTAGGATCCAAGGCTTGTTTGGATCAAGTTATGGGCTTTTCAGTTTAAGATTTTTAGGGTCAGTTTTGTATGTGGGCCAGTTCAGCCCACAAGGATAGATCGATTAGGGTTACTTTGAAGAACTATTTAAACACATGTAACCTAAATTTCAGCAGCTTTTGATGATTATTACTTCTGAATTTTTCATTTGTAATGTGTGAGAGTGATTCTTGCATTCTTCAGTTCTTGAAAGAACTGAATCTGACTTATCGAAGATTAACCAGCTTCGTGGCATCATTCTACTAATTCCAATAGTGTTGGTACCTTAGGGCAGGTTTCCATTGTGTCACACTCCTATCAGGCCTATTTCTGCTTTCCGGGATCAGATCTCAATTTTGATTGTGGGTTGCGTGACAACGTGATCACGAGGTTCGCGTCAGTTGGAGATTTTGGTGTAAAATGCACAACAGTCATAATTCTCAATCCCACCGTTGGATTGGGCTAATATTTTACGTGGACTCTCCAGACATATTGTCCTACCTTGGGTTAAAATTTAAGTCAATCGGAGTTCGGGAAGGAATCACAATACTGGTCAACAGAGGGTGTACGAATTTTGTTATTTACATCCTTTTGACTTGTGGACTTTCGATTTGGTTAGGATTCTTTTCCTACAAGGATATGGAAGCTGGTTTTGTGAATTTCCTAGTTCCACAAGGATCTTTAATGAGCTGCAATATAATCTCCAAGTGTGGTAAGGATTCATTAATGTTTCAGAATCTTTTTCTTACAAGGATTCCTTATTCATCCTAGCTACACAAGGAAATAAGGGCTAGTGGTATTTAATGACAAATTAGTTATTTTTATTAGTTTCTTTCATGTTTGGGCTTAATTAAAACTTTGTTTTGAGCTAGGATCCAATGCTTGTTTGGATCACGTTATGGGCTTTTCAGTTTATGATTTTTTAGGTCAGTTTTGTATGTGGGTCAGTTCAGCCCTTAAGGGTTGATCGATTAGGGTTACTTTGAAGAACTATTTAAATACATGTAACCTAAATTTCAACAGCCTTTGATGATTATTACTACTGAATTTTTTCAGTTTTAACTTGTGAGAGTGATTCTTGCATTCTTCAGAATTAGTGTTGGTGGCTTGAGGCAGGTTTTCATTGTGTCACACTCTTATCAGACCTATTTCGGCTTTCCGGGATCAGATCTTTATCTTGATTGTGGGTTGCGTGACCACGTGATCACGAGGTTCGCATCTATAAACAGATTCACCGTGAAAAAGAGAGAGAGGGATTCAAACCCTCGAGAGTTCGGAAAGAACTATATCGGTTTTCAAGAACAGAGCTATCAATCACTCAGCCATCTCTTCAAAAGATAATTTCTAGTTTACTATTTTATTTTTATTCTGTCGAATAGGACATAGAACACGACCGTAGGAATTGATAACGTCGTTGTACTATAGATAGCTATTGGGTGTGAGTCGATGAGTCTATTTATATGTATATTCTAGATCCTACATCTATATATATATATATATATATATATTCCAAACCTCCCTCCTTGAAGAAGCAGGTTTTGGCCAATGATAAAAATTTAAGGGAGAAGTCCAACCGAAGTGTAATTGTGATATAAAGTGTTTCAAGTGTCAAGGATACTCTATGCATTAGAGTGTGCAAATCATTGAGTTATGATTCTAAGGGATGATGGAGATATTGTGTCCACTTGTGAGTAGTCTGATTGTGATGACATGCCACCACTTGAGGATGCTGGTGATTTAGAGTATTCTGTTGGTGATAAAGTTTTGGTGATTAGAAGGTCGCTTAGTGTTCAGACTAAGGAGGGAGATGTGGAGCAACAAAGGGAGAACATTTTCCAGACTAGATGCCTAATCAACGATAAGGTATGTAGTATGATCATTGATAGTGGTAGTTGTACTAATGTTGCTAGTGTTAGTTTGGTTAGAAAGTTGGGATTGAATACCGTAAAGCATGAGAGGCATTATCAGCTTCAATGGTTAAATGAATGTGGTGTTGTTAGGGTGAATAGACATGTGATGTTTTCTTTTTCAGTAGGCAAATAAGGATGAAGTGTTATGTGATGTTGTGCCTATGCATGCTATTCATTTGTTACGAGGGAGGCCTTGACAATTTGATAGAAAAGCCAAGCATGATGGGTTTAAGAACAGGTATTCATTGGAGAAGGATGAAAGGATTTATACACTTGCCCCACTCTTACTAAAGCAAGTGTATGAATATCAAATTCAATTGAAGAAGGGCTATGAGGAAGAGCAACATGTTTCGGGCAAAGTGGAGGAACAAAAAGATTCGGTCAAAATAGAAAAATAAGTTGAACAACATGGTGAGGATGTTAGGAAGAGAGAAAAGAAAGTGAGTCATGAGTTGAAAACAAAAGGGAACAAAGTTTTGGCCCTTAGGATATTTAGGGGAGGCTCACGACCGAGAACAAAAAAATCAAAAGAAAGCCGAGAGTGGAGAGAAGAAAGAAATGGTGAGAAAAGAAGTGTAGAAAAAATAGGGAAACAACTTCATTTTTTTTTTGCAAAATCTAATGATCTATCTTTCTGACTTGCTTATGATTTTACTTTTGTATAAGGAGGCATTCTTTAACTCAGATGATTTAGATTCTTGTGTTTCTAGTGTTGTTAAAGTTCTTTTACGGGAATTTAAGGATGTCTTTCCGGATGACATTCCTAGTGGTTTGCCACCAATTAGAGGTATTGAGCATAAAATTGACTTTGTTCCAAGTGCATAACATGTAAACAAGCTAAGTCTAGGGTAATGCTTCATGGACTATACACACCTTTGCCTGTTCCTAAGGAACCTTGAGTTGATATTTCTATGGATTTCATTTTGGGTCTACTTAGTCTAGGAAAGGGAGAGATTCTATATATGTTGTTGTGGATAGATTTTCTAAGATGACACATTTCATTGCTTGCCATAAAACCGATGATACGACAAATATAGTTGACCTATTTTTTAGAGAGGTCATTTGGATACATGGTCTTCCTAGAAGCATTGTATCCGATCGAGACGTTAAGTTTTTGAGTTACTTTTGGAAGGTTTTGTGGGGCTTGAACTAAATTTTTATATTCTACTATTTGTCATCCATAAACAGATGGCCAAACTGAAGTTGTTAACCAGACTACTGATTATTCACCATTTGAGATTGTTTAAGGTTTTAACCCTTTGACACCATTAGATTTGATTCCTTTGCCTGTTGATGAAGGGTTAATCTTGATGGTAATTAAAAAGCATAGGTGGTAAAGGATCTTCATGCAAAGATTTGGCAACAAATAGAAAAGAAGAATGAACAATATGCAAACAAAGCGAATAGGGGATGAAAATTGGTGAGATTTGAATAAGGTGATTGGGTTTGGGTGCATATGAGGAAGGAAATGTTTCCTGAACAAAGAAGATCAAAGTTGATGCCTCGAGGAGATGGTCCTTATCAGATCATAGAAATGATTAATGATAATGCCTATAAAGTTGATCTACCAGGTGAGTATGGTGTTAGTGTTACATTCAATGTTTCTGATCTTTTTTTATTTGATATAGGTGATGATTCAAGGTTGAATCCTTTGAGGAGAGAGGGGATGATGTGATCCAACCATTAAAGGATCCGTTGGAGGTTCCGGTTGGTCCTAATACTAGGCTAAAAAGATCAAAGCAGCTCTCAATAGACTTCTTCAAGATACATGGGCTAAGGTGGACTTCAAGAGGATTTGTAATAATAAAGAGCAAGCCTTTATTAATCTGATTCATGTTCAAGAGGAGCTTGTTGGTGGAACCAAGACCATTACACAAAGATTGGGAGAAGAAGATTAGATTCGGACAGTTTGACCTTCTGTTACTCTTTTTGTCATAACTGGAGCTACAGATTTAATTAATGTTAAAGTTTTGTGTAAAGAGATGTTGTATAAATATGTGAGAATTTTAATAAAGATCTCATCAAGGAGATTTTTTTAGAGATATGGAGATTTCAATAGAGATATAAAGATATGATGTGATTCTAGTTGAGCTGCAAACTAGACTTCCATAGCTTTCCAACGGTATATGACATGTCTTCTAATTCATTAAGCTGAGAGAGAACTATCCGTTTTAAGTTAGGCTTTGTTGCTGCCAGACAGAATGCGGAAACAACGAACTTGTCTTATTTAATTTGTTGGGCTATCAAACTTTATTTATTTTGAGAGGAGACATTTTGTTTGGGTTTTAGACTTGTTTATTTTGTTTATTTTAATTAGTTTGGGCTAGTTTTAGCTTGGGTTGATTATTATTTAAATTGGGTTTATGTGAGACCTATTAGAGAAACTAGGGTTTTGGCTTGGAGTTTAAATACTCTTTAGGAATAATTTCAGAGTAGACTTTTGATGACAATTTCAGCATTGTAGCCAAATTTTTGGTTGCTCAATTTGAATGGTCAATTCTTTGTTGTTAATTTATACTTTCTTTGCTCGTCTCCAGGTGTAGGCGTTGTGATCGAGTTGGTTTATAGTTTTGTTGCCTTGGGAGCAAGTCTTTCATTGTAATAAGCTCATTCAAATCTCAACAAACTTAGATTAGATTGATCTTGGGGTCGCGAATTCCATTAAATTCAGCTAGGGTACGCATCATAACCTTTTCCATCGAAAGAAATGATATTCTCGCGGATACAGCACATAAAAGAATTAACCAAATTTGCCTGATGTAGAGCAATCAAGAAAGCCATATAAGTGAAGATATAACCTACAGAAAAGTGGGCTAATGATACGATCCAAGCAATGAAAAAACAATCAGATTCGGATTCTGACGTTAAATGCACAAATGTCCAGTTTCACGACAATAGTCATAATTCTTAATCCGACAGTTGTATCGGGCTGAAATTTTATGTGGAGTCTCCTGACATGTTTTCCTATGTTGGGTTAAAAGTTCAAGTCAATCAGAGTTCAAAAAGGTATTGCAATACTGGTCAACAGAGGCTGTATGATTTTTGTTATTTACTTCCTTTTAACTTGTAGGCTGCCTATTTGGCTAGAATTCTTTTCTTACAAGGATGTGGCGGCTTGTTAAATATTTAATGGGAATCTCCTAGTTCTACAAGGATCTTTAATGGGCTGCAATATAGTTTCCAAGTGTGGCAAGGATTCATAAATATTTTAGAATCCTTTTCTTATAAGGATTCCTTATTCATCCTAGCTACAACAAGGAAAGAAGACTTCAGAATTAATTCTACCTTCACATCAGATTTGCTAATCTATTTGGAACTTCTTAAGAGTGACAAATCTGATTCTAGCGTATTTAGGATAATAATTTTTGGATTTTTATTATTTTCTTAGTCTTTGGGTTATTATTACTTCTTTGGGTCAATTGTAAGTAGGCATCATATAAGTCCACCTAAAGGGGTCCATTAAGGTTTACTTAAATCTAGAGTTAGTATAAATAAAGGCATAACCAGACATGTAAGTTAGACAATTCAGATTAATAAAACTTATTGTTTGCCGCGCTTATTTTTTGTTGGTGGGATAATCTCCCTTCCTTGGTTCTCTAAGGAACTGAAAATGACTTATCAAAAAACAACTAGCTTCGTGGCGTCATATAAGTTCACAAATCAATATTCGTTGGGTGGGGGTTTTCCGTTTCCAATAGTGTTGGTGCCTGGGTACAAGTTATCTTTGTGTCACACTCCTATCAAACCTAATTTACTTGGCTTTCCGGGAATTAGTGTCTTTGCGTGGGTTGCGTGACCACGTGATCACGAGGTTCGCATAGGATAATCCAACCAATCTTGCTTGCACAATGGAAAGAGCTACTATTTTATCTCTCCATCGAATCAAATTAGCCAAAAAGGTCGAAAAGATTGAGAAAAATTGGTCATTCACAACCACTGATGAAGGATTTCTCGAAAAGTTAAGGATTAGTAATCCTTTTTGGAAATCGAATGTATTCAGTCTTATACATATGCGAGGAAGATAATCAAAAAAGAAAGAAGATGAGTTCTTCTTTCTTTTATCACTTTGGAGCCGTGCGAGATAAAAGTCTCATGTACGGTTTTGAATGAGAGAAAGAAGTGAGGAATCCTCTTTTCGACTCTGACTCTCCCACTCCCGTTGTTGCTTTTCTTTCTATTACTTCGAAAGTAGCTACTACAGCCACTCGAATTTTCAATATTCCTTTTTATTTCTCATCAAACAAATGCATCTTCTTCTGGAAATCCTAGTTATTCTGAGCATGATAGAGGGAATCTCATTGTTATTACTCAAACAAACATGAAACGTATACTTGCATATTCGTCATAGGTCAAATTGGATATGTAATTTTTGGAATAATCGTTGGAGACTCAAATGGTGGATATGCAAGCATGATAACTTATATGCTCTTCTATACCTCCATGAATTTAGGAACTTTTGCTTGAGTTGTATTATTTGGTATACGCACCGAAACTGATAACATTCGAGATTATGCAGGATTATACATGAAAGATCCTTTTTTGGCTTTCTCTTTAGCCCTATGTCTCTTATCCCTAGGATGTCTTCCTCCACTAGCAGGTTTTTCCGGAAAACTCCATTTATTCTAGTGTGGATGGCAGGCAAGCCTATATTTCTTGGTATCAATAGGACTCCTTATGAGCATTCTTTCTATCTATTTATCTAAAAATAATCAAGTTATTGATGACTGGACAAAACCAAGAAATAACACTTGCGAAATTATAGAGGATATCCCCTTTAGAATCAAACAATTTCATCAAATATTATAACTTGATTGTATGTGTGATAGCATCTACTATACCGCGAATATCAATGAGCCCGATTATCGAAGAACAGCTGTCTTCGTGGTGTCATCCTTGTACTTCTTGTTCGCGAATCAATATTCGTTGGGTGGGGGTCTCCATTTCCAATAGTGCTGGTGCTTGGATACAAGTTATCTTTGTGTCACACTCCTATCAAACCTGATTTACTTGGCTTTTTGGGAATTGGTGTCTTTGCGTGACCATGTGATCACGAGGTTCGCATCATAGAATCTATTTTTTAGTTCAAAATCCCTCTTACTAACTGGAATCAAAGAATTAGTAGATCTGTTCCGCCCAAAATGGGAATGGGCTAGGGTTATGAACTTATAATCTATAATCGACTCGATTCCATGATTATAAGTTCATTTCATACCGAACCAGACCGAAATAGGCTTATATACATTCTCATTATGAGAAAAGGTCATTTGAGCGTATCTAAATAGAGACTATATTTACATATGGACCCCCCCGTCACTACATTCCACTTAGGGTTAGGAATAGGCGTAATCGGACCTATTTTTTACATATCTCTCCTTATTTGGGACCCTATTCCCTATTTTACTCACCCTTTTTGGCTTCTATTGAATCAAGAAATAGGTTTAATTGTCCATTTTTTTTTTATATAATATAGATAATGCATCTTCCGGATAATTCAAATTGAAGCAATTGGATGTCTGACTCGGACCTATATGACATGACCGATCAATAGAAATATTCCAACACTCCACCTTTGTCATATATTCCATACATTAGATAGATATCATATTCATGGAATACGATTCACAAATGTATTGGTGGTGAATGATACACACAAAACTCAAAATGAGGTGAACCTCGTGATCACGTGGTCATGCAACCCATAATCAAGATCGAGACTAATCCTAAAAAGCTGAAATAGGTCTGATAGGAGTGTGACACAATGGAAACCTGCCCCAAAGCACCAATACTATTAGAATGAATCTTTGATAAGTCAGATTCAGTTTGTTTAAGAACTGAAGAATGCAAGAATCACTCTCCCACATTAAAACTAAAAATATCAGAAGTAATATTCATCCAAGCTACTGAAATCTAGGTTACATGTGTTTAAATAGTTCTTCAAAGTAACCCTAATGGATCTACACTTGTGGGCTAAACTGGCCCTCATACAAAACTGACCCAAAAACCCTAAACTAAAAAGCCCATAACCTGATCCAAACAAGACTTAGATCTAGCTCAAAACAAATTTTAATTCAGCTTGGACATGAAAGAAAATAATAAAAATAACTAATTTGTCATTAAATACCACTACCCCTTCTTTCCTTGTGTAGCTAGGATGAATAAGGAATCCTTATAAGAAAAGAATTCTGAAACATTAATGAATCCTTGCCACACTTGAAGATTATATTGCAGCTCATTAAAGATCCTTGTGGAACTAGAAAATTCCCAAAACCAGCTGCCACATCCTTGTAGAAAAAGAATCCTAACCAAATAGGAAGTAAAAAACAAACTTCATACAACCTTTGTTAACCAGTATTGCGGTGCCTTTCCCAATTCGGATTGACCTGAACTTTTAACCCAAGGTAGGACAACATGTCTGGAGAGGCCACGTAAACTTTTAGCCCGATACAACGGTTGTATTGAGAATTATGATTGTTGTCGTAAACCTGGATTGGTGCGCCTTTTACGCCAAAATAAAAATTTGACCTTACTTGGGTCGTATCCCAAGGCTGAACTGTATCACAAAATCTAATGCTAAAGAGCGTGGAGGTTCGAGTTCTCTTCAAGGCATAATATTGAGAATGCTCATTGAATGAACAATTCAATGAGATCTCGGATCGAATCGATATTGATATACCGATTCGATATGAGATCTCTTATTGAATTGGAATAAGTTTTGCCGCGGATCACGAAATCTTGATGATCTTCTTTATCTAATGAATAATGAATGGGGAGTCTGCTTTGAAATCGTCCACCCTGGAACCACCCCCAAGTCTATGTCTTCAACATGAATTACACAAGGGTAGATTGATACAATAGAAACCTCTGGAAAATGCTCGCCCATAAACCCAGCAAATAAAGTACACTACATAGTCCATTTTAGGGATTGACGACTTACCCATTCAGTGACTTTGGCACTGGATGTTATGTTCCCAAAATAAATGGATACTATCGGGTCAAGTGAATTCAATAATAGGCATCTATTGGCATTCTAGCCTTCATTCTCTTTCTCCTTTCAGAGCCTATCCGAAAGACAATCTAGTACTTCTTGGTCGTGAATATTTGAATAGGACGAACTGCCTCTTGGATATCTTTGCTTCGAAACAAAAGAATTAGAATTAGTCCCGGTCAACTGGAATGTGTATATTATCCATATAGGGGATCTTCCAATTGAAAAGATCCATCGACCTAAGACGAAGAGAAGGTTATATCTATTTTATTTAGTTATTCAGTTAAACCAACGATTCGTTATTGGAGCAGATAACAACAACCACCATTTCATCCGACATACGTATTTTTTATTTTTCCAAAGGATTTGCATCTTTCATTAATGGAAATTTTTTGATGTAGTGAGGAACCGCTCTGGTTGCTCACTATTCAAGAATTCTTGTTTAAGCAGTTCATACCATCCATACATAGTGTTTTGATCTAAGATTTCAATTCTTCCATGATTCAGCAGTAACATATTGTTCCGTGTCCAAAATATGAAAGAAGGAGGTGTTTCCACGACTCTACCACCCAGTCTTTCAGGCTACATATCTTTCAGGCTAAGGAATGGGAAACCTTTCTCCAATTATATGAATCAAATTTTCATTTCATTCGAGAAAAGCCATCTTTTTCTCAACAATGCCTTTATCATTTGATCCAATAGCCTTCCGTAAGTTAGGAGCAGATTTGATAAATACTGATAACTCGGATAGAGTATTAGAGCGGAAAAATCCATTAGATAATGAACTCTTAGTTCTAAGCCATCTCTGGCGATGAATCCACAATTCAAAGTGTTTTTCTTGCGTATTCTTGATAAACCAGCGTTTATATATAGATGTAAGAGGATCTGTTTGGGAAGTAAGAAGCCCCTTTGACATTTCTTCATCTACAAAGAATTCTCGATGTGAAAACACAGAGACAAGGGGCTGGTCTTTGAGTAGGAAAAGGAGTGGATTTGCAGGGTCCCACCAAATGAATTGGCTTATTCAAAAAACGCCTTGTTCTTTGGAAGATCTATCTTGTATATGGTACTGCATGGTTCCACTATGTAAGAACTATGAATCATTCTCTTGAAGCTCATCCTCTTCATCATAAATGATCCGCTTACCCCGAAATGACATAGCCTAATAGGGAAATCCCAATGAGGCCTTTCGATACAATCAAATAGAAAGCCCCAAGGGCTCATATTCTAGGAGCCCAAACTATGTGATTGAATAATCTTCCTCTATTTGTTGCGGGTTGATGATTCCTTCTACTTCCCCTTCTTCAAACTCCGATTCATATTTTTCATAGAGAAATCTCTGATCAAGGATAGAACAAGATCCATTTGGCATCATATCTAAGGGACTCCTTGGTTTGGGCCGAAGAAGCAATGTCACTCGATCATTATCAAACTGACTACAATCTTTTTTTGTCCATGAGGATCCCACCAGAGCGCCTTCTACTTCTAATAGGCCATGAACTATATCAAAACCATTCTCAACAAGTACATAATAAGCGATCCCATTTTTTTCATCGGGTCCGGGTAGAGACAAAAGGTCTTGCTCCATATATTCTGTACAAGCCCATTCAATGTTTCTTTAAGCATCTTTGCCCTATTTTTTGTAATTGGACCAATTGGCACCTCCAATGTGTTGTTGGTATGAGTACGCTTGGTGTTGGGCTGATCCTCATCATGTGGAATCGGGCAGCAATGGTTAAACATTTCTGGTATATTCATAATCCAACCAAATCTATATGGTCTTCATGGATATCTTCTTATTTGTTGTGTGGTAGGAGTATTTGAGAGATTCCTTGCCCTAGAAATTATTCTTGGGGTTGGAGAAAGATTCTTGGTCTTCATAGTGTTATTCAGATATTTATCTACTTGTGTGTTTGTGATGGACGTTCTATTTCATTATGGTTTGATAATCGGCATCCGTTGGGCCCCTTGGTGGAGTTCTTTGGGTATAGCATTATTACTGATTCTGACTTAGGAAGGGATGAGCGACTGAGTTCTATTATTGCTAGTAAGGAGTGGATTTGGCCACCTTATAGATCCCCCGAATGGATTGATCTTATTGGATGTACTCTCCCTTCCTTTCTCCCAGATGATGGAAGGAGTGACCTTGTATGTTGGAAGGATGCTCCCAAAGGTACGCTCCCTATTCGTTGTGTTTGGAACTCTATTCATCTTGTTCAGGACAAAGTGGAATGGTGGAATCTTGTCTGGTATAAACATGCTATTCTGCGATTTTCATTTATCTTGTGGATTGTTATTCACGACACTCTATCTACTCAGAATAAACTAAGGTACTAATGGTGTTATTCAGACTATTTGTGTGGAGGTGATAGGGAAGATGTTGATCGGTTATTCTTTGATTGCCCATTCTCGCATTGCATTTGGTTTGATTTATGCTCCAGATGCCCTTTCACCGCTGTTCTTGGGTTAGCATCATCTCTTGGCTTTCTGACTTAAGTGGAGATCGCTCTCTTAACTCTGTGATTACAATACTGATGTTAGCTGCTGTCGTTTAATATATGATGTGGACCAGCCAAAAAACACCAGCAAGGACCCGTTACAAGTTCCAAATGGTCTAATGACTCGATCTAAGACAAAGGCATTGAAAGAGGCATTGAATGCATTGGTTTTGAAGGTTTCGACGAAGTCAAATTTGAAGGGTCCATTGGAGTATCAAAAAGAGGCCCTAATACATCTTATCCATGTGCAAGAGGGGCCCAATCCAACCTCATTTGGACCATGAGGTGAGGACAGCATAGGAAACAAAAGAATCCTACTGCAACTTGGAAACAACATGGGCGGCTACCGTTTCTTTGGTTTCTAGGATTAATGGGCTGCATGGAAGGCTATAAATAAGCCTTGAATCAGATTTATAATATTTTATTTCCTTCTCTTCTTCTCATGGCAGAACATGGATTTAATATAATGGGCTTTATTTGTTATTTTTGTTAGTTACAGCTCGAAGATTGTTTAGGCTTAATTAATACTTGTTTTTAGTTAGGATCCAAGGCTTGTTTGAATCAGGTTATCGGCCTTTTAGTTTAGGGTTTTTGGGTCAATTTTGTATGTGGGTCAGTTCAGCCCACAAGGGTAGATCCATTATGGTTAATTCTTAAGAACTCTTTAAACACATGTATCCTAAATTTTTGCAGCCATTAATGAATATTACTTCTGAAATTTTCAGTTTTAACATGGAGTCTCCTGACATGCTGTCCTACCTCGGGTTAAAATTTCAGGTCCATCGGAGTTCGGGAAGGCACCACAATACTGGTTAACAGAGGTTGTACGAATTTTTTTATTTACTTCCTTTTGACTTGTGGACTTCCTATTTGGCTAGGATTCTTTTTCTAAAAGGATATGACAGCTTGTTTTGGGAATCTCCTAGTTCTATAAAGATCCTTAATGGGCTGCAATATAGTTTCCAAGTGTGGCAAGGATTCAAATCAGATTTCCTAGTTTATTTAAGACTTTTTAAGGGTGACAAATCTGATTCTAGCATATTTATGACAGTAATTTTCAGATTTTTATTATTTTCTTCTTAGTCTTTGGGTAATTATTACTTGTTTGTGATACGATCCAGGAAAGGTCAAATTCGGATTTTGATGTAAAAAGTGCATCTATCCAGTTTTACGGCAACAGTCATAATTCTCAATCCAACCGTTGGATCGGGCTGAAAGTTTACATGGAGTCTTCTGACATGTTGTCCTACGTTGGGTTAGAATTTCAGGTCAATCGGAGTTCAGGAAGGCATCGAAACACGGGTCAACAGAGGCTGTACGAATTTTGTTATTTACTTCCTTTTTGACTTGTGGACTTTCTATTTGGCTAGAATTCTTTTCCTAAAAGTATGTGGTAGCTTATTTTGGGAATCTCCTATTTCTACAAAGATCTTCAATGGGCTGCAACAAAGTGTCCAAGTGTGGCAAGGATTCATAAATGTTTTAGAATCCTTTTCTTACAAGGATTCCTTATTCATCCTAGCTACAAAAAAAAAGGAAAGAAGATTTCAGAATTAATTCTACCTTCAAATTTGATTCTCCTAGCTTATATGGGACTTCTAAAGGGCAAAAAATCTGATCCTATTATATTTAGGATATTAAATTTGGATTTATTATTGTTATTATTATTTTCTTCTTTGTTTAGGGGTTTATTTATATTATTTGGGTTTAATTGTAAGTGGGCATCATATAAGTTCACATAAGGGGTCCATTAGGGTTTATTTTAGTTTGGAGTCACTATAAATAAAGGCATAACCAGACATGTAAGGTTAGACAATTCAGATTAATAAAACTTCTTGTTTGCCGCACTTTCTGTGTGTGTGTGTTAGTGAGATAATCTCCCTTCCATGGTTCTCTAAAGAACTGAAAATGGACTTATCGAAGAACAACTGTCTTCGTGGCGTCATCTAAGTACTTCTCGTTTGCGAATCAATATTCGTTAGGTGGGGGTCTCCGTTTCCAATAGTTCTGGTGCCTAGGTACAAGTTATCTTTGTGTCACACTCCTATCAAACCTGATTTACTTGGCTTTCCGGGAATTGGTGTCTTTGCGTGTGGGTTGCTTGACCACGTGATCACGAGGTTCGCATCAAAACACCTAAATATATTGGATATGTTGAAAATATACTGCAAAAAAAAAAATAAACAACAGAAAGAAATCAAATTTCAAAAGTTGACACAAAAAAGACTCGTTACGACGAGTTAAGTCCGAATCTAGAACCTAAAAGTAAATGATGTCCAATTGAGCTAAAATAACAGTTATTGTGCGCTTTCAACCCAAATAGACAGAATATAAAATTTGATCAATTTACGATAAAGTTTGATATACTGACACAAAAACGTTATGAATAAGACCTGATTAGACCCGAAATTGAAAACCATATCAAACGATATCCAATTGACATAAATATTAATATGTGTTGTGATTAGGACCCCAGTAATTAGAGTATCAAATTGGAGCTAATTCGGAATTGATTTGATCCAATTTTCCCTTATTTAGTCTTTTGTAGCAGAAACCAATAAACATCTGATTTGTTTTTTCTTTTTTCTTTTCTATTTATTTTTTGTTTTTTTTTTATGCTACTGATATATTTTGGATTGTAGCATAATGAAATAACAAAAAAAAAATTTATATGTCGAAAATTCAAGGAAAAGAAGAAATTGGACACTAAGTAATTTTTGCGGAAACAACAAGAAATAAAAATTTGAGAAGGATATAATCTCATTAATGGAGTCAAGCTCTGATACCAAATGATATGATCCAAGCAAGGTCAAATTCAAATTTTGATGTAAAATGTGCAACTATGCAGTTTTACAGCAACAGTTATAATTCTTAATCCCACCCTTGGATCGGTGTGAAGGTTTACGTGGAGTCTCCTGACATGTTTTCCTACCTTGGGTTAAAATTTCAAATCAATCGAAGTTTAGGAAGGCACCACAATACTGGTCAACATAAGCTATATGAATTTTGTTATTTACTTTCTTTTGACTTGTGGACATCCTATTTGACTAAGATTCTTTTTCTAAAAGGATGTAGCAGCTTGTTTTGGGAATCTTCTAGTTCTACAAAGATCTTTAATGGGGTACAATATAATTTCCAAGTGTGGCAAGAATTGATAAATATTTTAGAATCCTTTTCTTATAAGGATTCCTTATTTATCCTAGCTACAACAAGGAAAGAAGACTTCAGAATTAATTCTATCTTCAGATCAGATTTCCTAGTATATTTTGGACTTCTTAATGGTGACAAATCTGATTCTAGCATATTTAGGATAGTAATTTTTGGATTTTTATTATTTTCTTCTTAGTCTTTGGGTTATTATTACTTATTTGGGTCAATTGTAAGTGGGCCTCATATAAATCCATCTAAGGGGGGTCCATTAGGGTTTATTTAAGTCTAGAATTTGTATAAATAAAGGCATAATCAGACATGTAAGTTAGACAATTCAGATTAATAAAATTTCTTGTTTGCCGCACTTTATGTGTGTGTGTGTGTTGGTGAGATAATCTCCCTTCCATCGTTCTCTAAAGAACTGAAAACGACTTATCGAAGAACAACGGCTTTCGCGGCGTCATCCTTATACTTCTCGTTCACGAATCAATATTCGTTGGGTGAGGGTTTTTTGTTTCCAATAGTGCTAGTGCCTAAGTACAAGTTATCTTTGTGTCACTCTCCTATCAAACCTGATTTATTTGGCTTTCCAGGAATTAGTGTCTTTGCAAGTGGGTTGCGTGACCACGTGATCACGAGGTTCGCATCACCACAAGTCAAAAGAAAATAAATAATAAAATTTAGCATATCATTTATGGTAAAGTTTACCCCAACATAGACAAATACCTATGTAATTTTCTGCTAAATTTTCAACTTGATCCAACGGCTTTGAAATTATGCTCAATAGCGTAAAACTAGACAATAGGAAATTTTTTGCCAAAATCTGAATCTGACCTTACTTACATCGTATCTCTAACTTTGCTTGGACCTTTGAAAACATATCAGCCTTTTCTTGGCAATCATCGAAATTGGTCCTCAAATTCCACATTGGTTTGCATCCAACTTGCTCCCAATTCTTCCAGCTCTTTCTTGACTTGGTTTTTGGCTATTTTTTCCCCTTTCAGTTGCCTCTCTAAAGACACAATTCTCTGGTCCTTCTACACTAACTGTTGCTCCACAAACTTCCTCAATTTCTCTTAAGTGATGAGTTGTTCTTCGAGAAAAATCTTGGAGGCTTTATTAATGCCCAATTCTACCTAGAGCTTTTCCAATTGTTCTCGCTCTTTCTCGTTGTTAACCCTCTTTCTCTTACTCAGTTCAGTGGCTTGCAAAGTCCCAGTTCAAATTCAGGATTAATAGGGATAGTGACCAATGACAGACTTCTCCACTTCGGGTACTTTACGGTACTGACTAGATCCCTCAAACCATCTGATTCCTTTCTTTATTAACACTAGCAGCTTCCAATCTTGTTTGGTGCTTTCCATGACCTTCAAAACAGACTGGTCTTTAAATAACCTAGAGAATAATGATAGTTTGGTTGTCCTTGGCACATATTGTATGCCCCCGAGCTGTCTGGCGGTGCGTAATTGACATACCCGGTTATCCTAACCAAAGGTACCCATTGTCTTTGCCCACAACTCATCTAAAAATTTGTTGCTCTCATCCATAGAGCTTTCCATTTATGATGCGAACCTCGTGATCACATGGTCACGCAACCCATACGCAAAGACACCAATTCCCGAAAAGTAAGTAAATCAGGTTTGATAGGAGTGTGACACAAAGATAACTTGTACCTAGGCACCAACACTATTGGAAACGGAGATCCCCACCCAACGAATATTGATTCGAGAACGAGAAGTACAAGGATGACGCCACGAAGACAGCTGTTCTTCGATAAGTCATTTTTCAGTTCTTTAAAGAACCATGAAAGAGAGATTATCTCACCAACACACACACACACACACACAAAGTGCGGCAAACAAGAAGTTTTATTAATCTGAATTGTCTAACTTACATGTCTGGTTAT
>Ga0307517_10006470_pt1 | contig 17329 bp, 9 predicted proteins | sample 23_EM_MG_FD_194515 | JGI IMG/M metagenome (GOLD analysis project Ga0307517, IMG submission 194515) | Populus trichocarpa ectomycorrhiza microbial communities from riparian zone in the Pacific Northwest, United States - 23_EM | ecosystem: Host-associated > Plants > Roots > Unclassified | place...
ACGAATTATAATGAGCTCCGTCACATAGTCATGGAGATGAGATCAAAGATGGGTGATGATACTTGTGCAGGGTCTTTTTGGCCGTACGGTCCCGGGAACAACCAGCCTCCTCCTCCTCCTCCAGCTCCGCCGCTATCCTAGTTTAATTTTGTTTTTTAAACACATTAATTTGTAATGAATATTTGGATGAATATTATTTAACATTATTTTAATATTTTTAATGTTTAATCCAATTTTATTTGTTTATTAGAGTTTTACTATTAATAAATTATTTTTTTATATATTTTAAATAGATACCGACGGCTTTACCGACGGATATTATCCGTCGGTGATTCACAGAGAGTTGCTAAACAATTACCAGCCATGCCATCATTACCGACGGATAATATCCGTCGGTGATAACATACAGACGGCTTTACCGACGAATATTATCCGTCGGTATTTCACAGAGAGTTGCCACACAATTACCACCGATGCCATAATTACCGACGGATTGTCCATTTGTAATTACCGTTGAAAATTCAGACGGATTTATTCTATCGGTAATGTTCCCGCCGAAAATTTTTTTTTGGCGCACGTATCTGTCTGTAAAACCGTCGGTGGGTTGTTTTTTTTATTTGCGACAGAATTAGCGACGGAAAGGGGAATTAGCGACGACTATTATACCGACAGACGTGTTCCGTTGGTGAGGTCGTCGGTAATTATTTCACCGACGGAGTTCATTCTTGTCACCGACAGAATGAGTCCGTTGGTAAAACTGTTTAATAGTGTAGTGATTGTTCATTCGACGAACTGACCGTGGTGTTGTTCTTCTATTAATATATGTTGATGATATGATAATAACAGGAGATGATGCTTCCGATATTTCTGAAGTTCAACACCATCTTAGTCAGCATTTTGAGATGAAAGATCTTGGTCATCTTAGCTATTTTCTGGGTCTTGAAGTTTCTCAATCTTCTGAAGGCTATTACTTGTCACAAGCCAAGTATACATCTGATTTACTTTCTCGTGCTGTGCTGGCGTCACTGACAACAAAACATAGTACACACCCCTGGAAATCAATTGCAAACTTACACCTCTAGATGACACTCCTCTTGCTAATCCTATTTTGTATCGATAACTTGTTGAGAGTCTTGTTTATCTCACTGCTACTCGACCTGACATCTCATATGCTATTCATTTAGTAAGTCAGTTCATGTCTGCCCCTCGCTCCACTCACTTCTCTGCAGTGCTTCGGATACTTCGTTACCTTAAAGGCACTCTCTTTTATGGTTTACACTTCTCTGCCAACTCCTCATTAGTGTTGTCTTGCTACTCTGATGCTGATTGGGGTAGAAATCCAACTGATCGTCGGTCTACAACTGGATATTGTTTCTTCCTGGGCGATTCTCTTATCTCTTGGCGTAGCAAAAAAACAAACTGTTGTTGCTCGCTCTAGTGCCGAATCTGAATATCATGCTATTGCAGATGCTTCCTCTGAATTAATTTGGTTGCGGTGGCTATTAACTGACATGGGTGTTCCACATTCTTCTGCTACTATGCTTCATTGTGATAATAGAAGTGCTATACAGATTTCTCATAATAATGTATTTCATGAGCGTACAAAACACATCGAGATTGATTGTCATTTTGTACGACATCATGTTTCTCATAGCACCATAAGATTGGTTTCTGTCTCCTCTGAACAACAAACAGCTGATATCTTCACCAAAACACTTCTTCCAGGTCATTTCCAGGATCTCTTAAGCAAACTAAAGATGGCATCTACTATACCACCTTGAGTTTGAAGAAGGGTGTTAGCGTGATTACTAGATATCCACACAGAATTTGCTTGATTGTAGGAGATTTGCCTTGCACAATATTAGCAACCATATCAAGCAAATGTATCTGTGTTATATTTCATTATCTATCCGTCATATTTTATTCCTAAACTAACTTATATTCTCATGTATATATATAGTTGTTGTATCTCAATACATAGGGTCATTCAAATAATGTATACACAATTCTCTCTAGCCCTTCTTTGTTATTGTTCTTTGGTCTCTGTTATCACTCTCTTCTAGTAGGTGATTGATTTCAAGTACCTTTACTGGTTGATAGTTGATTTCGACTATTTTAACTAGTTCGCTCGAGAATAACTATTATTTTTCTTCATCAATCAAATAGATAAATTATTTTTTATATAAACACTTATAGTCGTCTGCCCTTTCAAAAGCCAATGTCCCACACCACTCTACGTACTTCGATCCCAAATCATGTAAACACCCTATGCATTAATATAACAATATACTTTTCGCAGATGAGTTGTTTATATATTTTTGGCTCATCACCGTCGTCTCGCATTATAAAACTTAGAGACAGAGAACAAAGTCAAATTTTATTGTTGACTATCTACGGGCAGCTCTTCTGCTTGGTTTTGCGTGCATATTAGCCAGAACTACCCATTCCCTTTCCCAACACAATAGAAAAGGAAATGATGTATAGAAGCTATGCCCACACTCCCAGCAGCAGAGTATAGAGAGACTACCTCCTCTCTTTTCCTTGTGTATATTATATACTTCAGTGGGAAGCAATGACAAACAAGGCTATGTACCTGTGCTTGGTTCTCTAGAGCACTATGTATAACGAAAAATGAGCCAAAATATCTATCACAATTATGGTAATTAAGTGTGTGTGTGATGAGCTTGGCAAGTAGACAAAGGGAACTTTCATAGTGTAGTATATATTGCACTCGATATCAGTACTCGATCGGTGCTGGCAATAGTCACCCACTCCAGATCTAACCTTAGTTCATTAACAGTCAAGTTAAAATATGTAAGGGTTCCAAGAACCGCGCCCTCCCTCTCTATTTATTTATATATATATTTTTTAAAGAAGGGATTATTTAAGTCCATGTATCCATGGTCTTCAACGTGTATGCATTAGATCCAATACTCAAGTTACGAACGTGCAATACTTCTTTGTTTTGATAAAACTATGGCATTGACTTGTTCTAAGCAATACTGTCGATCACCGTGAGGGGCGGAGCAATTGACAAGTTCATTTTCCATCAAATATAAACGATAGGAGATTTTTTTTATTATTAACTTTATTATATTCCTTAACATAGCCTCGCAAAAGGTTTTTCTAATCTCTAAAACAGCACTACTACGGATTAACTCTGGTGCTAAAAACTAGAAATTAAAATCTAAGATAGAGAAGAACAAAATTAAGGAAGAGAGAGGAAACATGATCCGACTGCATAAGCCAAGCAAGTAGTATTAATCCTTAATTAGCTCTATTGCATAAGTAAGTTCCTGATTATTGCAGCTTGGGCTGTATCAGTTGTTTCCAATAGCTCAGACAGCCGCTCGCTAAGATCACCAACCTCTCTATGCAAGCTTTTAATATAGTTGCATGTCTCCTGCAAGATCTTGGCAGCCGAAACCTTCGAAGAATAAAAATAAAATAAAATAAAATAAAAAATCGAACTCAAGTTAAAAGCTAGTAAAGCACGAACATATACCGAAGGTCTCAGATGTAGCTTGAAAAAAGAAGTAGACATCGCAACATATGTAAAGAAAATGTCTATAATTAGATGCAAGTCGCACAAAAGCAAAACCTACCACATCAAACGTTTGTAACTATTATATATATCTACGTACCAACACCACCCAAAAAAAAAATAAAAGGATCTGTAAATAGTCTGGTAGTCCAAGAGATTGCAGTACTTAGATAACAGAAGCTGTACACTTGAATAAACTTTGTGGGTCTTTCATGGATCAGTAGAGGAAGTTATTCGTTCAGTATATTAGTTAGGAAGAAGTCAAAGGAACTACGTCCGTAAGGAACTCGACAATAAAAAATCCACTTTGCTTTACATTTCTTAAAGGAAACTGATGACTGCTGTGTATATATGCACTATAATTGTTACAGTACTAGCTACTAGGTTTTAGCTCCTAAACCATGAGAAGCCATCCTTTCTTTTTTCTTGGATTAATTTTTGTTTGAGACCAGTCCAATTAATAGAGATAAAAATATCATCTTAGCTATAGCTCCTACAATTTGAAAACAGTTTACCGGTGAATATATTATATAGCTGGGGAGGTCATAAAACTAGTTATAAATTAAATACACTTGCTAGTGATAAGTTTTATTTTTTAACTACCACTATATTACCTTGTCAGAACGCCTGTTACGAATCTCAGGAAGAAGTTGTTGCAACTTTGTAACAAGATCAAGGATCTGATCATCACTGATTCTTGAACTACTTGATTGCCTTGATCGTGACCTTCGGCTAGACATGTTCTTGAAATTGATATTCACTTAATTATGGAAACAAGCAGTAGGAGCTCGAATAAAGAAACAAAGGATGATTATAGAGGAGATATAGTCTATATATATATATATATATATATATAATCAGGCGAGTGAAAAGTATAGGTACGAAGAAAGAAAGGTTACAGGCGAGTGTGCAAGTTAGAAAGAAGGAAAATACTCATGAGAAAGAGTGAAGAGGCAAGTTATGGAAAAAAGTGAAGTGGGAAGAGAAATTAAGAAAGGGAGCACAAGATCACAAGTAGTGGTGTTGGAGCTAGTGGAGAAAACAAATGAGAATGCATGGGAGAAAGCAGTGGGCTAAGCTTTCATTTAAATAGGGTTTTTTTTGGAAGAAAGAGAGTGTGCGAAAGAATCAAATTTCTAGAGATGCGCCATACTGTCTTCCTTTGTGTGTGTTCCCAGGTCGGAGTTTGATCTCAACTGGAATCTCGCACTCTCTCTTGTTTCGTAGCCAGCGAGTATGTGTCAGTCCCTCCACGCAGTACCATCTTATTTTATTATCCCCCCTGCACTAATTAATATTTTTAATTCTGCTTTTCCAGAAACCTAGATTTATTTTCATCTTCTCATATATATATATATATTCACACACACACACCCCTGATATTTTGCCCTGCATAACTTAAGATGATCATCATCCTATTTCCTTGAATATTTAAAGACAATATTTTTTTAAAAAAAAATATTGAGACAACAACATATTGAATCGACCGGGATCAATCTAAATTAATATGTAAAATCTATAATCAAGATCATGAGACTGTGATAACCTCATAGAAAATAAATCAAAAAATATTTTGAAACTCAATTCTCAATCAATCCAATTTTGAATGATGAAATTAAAAAAAAAATTAGAAAAGAAGACAAAAAAAGACCTGAGTCAACCCGTCAAACCTATGACTCGAGCCATGAGTATGAGATAAGCTCATAAAAAACCAACAAAAAAAAAACCATGAAGATTAATTCATAATCAACCCAATGTTGAAGAATAAAATTAAAAAAAATCCAATTACAAAAATAGACCAAAAAACTTGAGTTAATCGGTTAACCTATAAAAGAAGTATCCTAAGTCATGAGACTGAGATAACCCCTTAGAAAAAAAAAACTAAAATAAATTATGAAGTTCAATTCTCAATAAATATAATGTTGGAGGATGGAATTGAAAAAATAATAAAATTAAAAGAAAACACAAAAAGAAAGTATTGTTTCCATGAACAATACTTTATGAGGACAAAAATAGTGATTTCTTCTCCTTAATTAGTTTATGTTAATTATATCTAACAGTTTTTGAGATAATTCAATGGATTTATAGTTCATATATATGTGTGTGTGTTAAAATATTATTTTTAGTCATTTAACTTTTTATCTTATATTGAGAATTAGTCGCTAATGATGAGGCAAGCCCAAACCGAAAACTTACCTAACCAATCATGATTTGAATATCACATATTTTTTAATGGAGAAAACGTGAAAGAAAATAGCAGATTCTTTCTATCTAACAAAATGTTTATGTTTTTTTAAAGAAATTCCCTGCAAAAAACAAAGAAAAAAGAAAAAGTTGAGCCATTTAAATTACATAATTTTCTCTAATTTAATTTCTTAGTTGTGAGTTATATTGTTCAATTTTATTCAAATAAAACATTCTATAAACACCATTTAACAAGATAAGTTGTAGTTACCAAATATTTACACTAACATATCTTAAACCTATCTCATTTTTCTAGTATTTCTTATAAGTATGTACTAGTAAGCGCACAAAATCATTGGTTTATAGTAATTTAAGATGATTGACAATTTGAAAAGAAAAAACCTTTCCATGCACCTAAAACTAAATTAGTTTAAACTTAAAAGATTAAATTATACTTTATTAGCTCGGGGTCCACATCATAATCATATAGTCCATGTCCTAGTACTCAAAACATGATTTGTAAGAGATACAACTCTAAAGGCATGATGAGTCATGAAACTTACTCGGGCATCCAAGGCCCAAACAGAGCTCACACTTATTTGGATCCAAGCACATAACATGACCTAATGTTTTTCCTGAATGGGGGTCGTTGATTTTGCACCCTTAAGAGTCGTGAAGCCTAACATATCCGCATCACACATTATCAGATTGGAACTGATGTATCCAAAGGGATTAACATGATGACACCTTAGGATAAAAGGCTCCTAAAGACCCATGCACATCAAACTCTATATAGAATTGTTAAGAAATAATAGGATTGTTACACTTGAATGTAATACCCCTTGGTCGAACTTAGTTTACTTGTCACCAACCACAGATACATAATATATATTTATTAAATGATGACACATCTCTTAATCATGTGTCCCCTAGATATTGATCTTATTATAATCATTATCAATAGTACATAACCTATAAGACCTATAATGAGGACTACTTTTGTAGTGGTCAATTGTCAATCTAGACCTTTATCCTCTAGTAATGTAAAAATGTAGGTTGCAAGCACATCAATCGTCCTACTCTTGTATATGGACACACCTATATAGGTTCAAGACTCTATAAAAAAAACTTGATCCCTAAGTTAAGTAATATTCTCCATGAAAACATCTTCCTCTCCTTCATAAGAAAAAACACATATAACACAATTTCTTAAGGTCTTCTTTCACCATCATTAGTGATAACTTAAGCTAAGGAGGAATTGGTGGATCTTCTTAATGAAGTCCTTTATGCCAACATAAACCTAGAAAGTCCTCAATGAAGGAGACCCTATTTCTCCTCTCTTATGACATAAAGGCGATGATACTAGTAAAGATTAGGTGCCTGAGTCACAAAGCATTGAACTATTAAACTCGGGGTAAACCTAGATTTCTCAAAAAGACTATGCTAATAAGGTGTATAGACGAAAGACCCTTGGTCATGCAGGCAACCTAGACAAGATTCTACTAGCCCAATATTCTCTAAGACACTAAGAGCCTAGTAAAAAAAGTGATAAATATCAATGATTCACTTTTGTAGCTTGCTAATGCAAAAGCTTTTTTGAAAAAATAAATATTTTTCTTAGTTTTTTTTATTTGTATTTGTATTTTCCTATTCTATATTATTATGCTTTTTTAGTCTTTGGTATTTGAAAAGAATAGTTTTCATATTTTATTTTTCCTACTCAATATTTCTAGAATTTTGTTAATTCTTTCTATACAAAGGATTGTAATAGCCTTTTAGCATGTAAAAAAATGATGAATAAAAATTATTTTAGGTGTCTCCCTATAGTTCTAGTGTTCTTGGTCTTTGAGAGTTTTGACTTGTAACAAATCTTGTTATCATTTTCTTTCAATTTGAGTTAGTTGATATCGATGCCAAATCATTCCTAGCAATTATTTTTTATGTGCTACTGAATCTTCATGTTTAGAGGTTATAAAGGATGTTTTCATGATGGAGGATGGTTTTTGATTAGGAAAGTTTTACTCGAAGAACATTATATTGGATATTTTTATGGTCGAGGCAGTTTATGATTGAGAAGGTTTTGCTTAAAGAACAACATGTTGGATGTTTTCATGGATAATTTGAATTTGAGTACGAGTTCCATCCAACCCAAAAAGATTGATGTTGGAGAAATTTTAGAAAATTTTATAATTTAATGGTTCCTATTTAGTTTAGGAATTTCTATTTTACCTCATTAAATATTTTCTAGGATTTGTTTATCTTTAAGGATTAGGGTTTAGACATGGTTGAATAAATCAAGTATTTTGGTATATCTTCATAGTTATAGATTTGCTTGGTCTTTGAGGTTTTTTTATGTGTAACAAATCCCGTTGATTTTATAGGGTTTTAACTTGTAGCAAGCCTTATTACCATTCGCTTTTTATCTATATCACTCACCAACTCTCAATAGAAATGTCAGTTATTGCTCATCTTAAACCTTCTCTTAGTGGGGAATGAACATTTTGGTATCGTTTCCCAAAGACTTTAGAAAGATGTAATTTATCTTAGTGGTAGTAGAATACTTCAACAAGTAGGTGAAGCCTTGGTTAAATAATTGCCAACAAGTTCATTTCATTTACATGAAAAATTATCCTTTGTTTGTTTCGGCTACTCAAAGTCCTAATGACAGTTAATGAGATCCAATTTGACACTGAAAAGAAGAGGAAGCATTGCTAGAGGCTACACATAGAATACATGTTCTCCTTCTTAGACCAACGATAAACAAAGCTCATAAATAGAATACTTCGAAATTGGCTTTAAATGTTTTTTAAAAGGCTAACAAGGAATGGATAAATATTACTAAATAAATAATTTAGGCATTATTCACCTAACAAGAATGAAGGAAAACTCAAGATAAACCTTTATTTGCTAAAAGAAACCCAACTAGTAGCCTTAGTGAGAAATAAGGCTTATAAAAAAATAAAAAAATAACATAGTATCATTATATCAAGGTGAAGAATATGTGCTTTAATATGAAAGATTTGGTCATTAGAAAGATGTAATAAAATAGCAATCAAGAAAGGAACCTTTACTTCAAGCTCACTCGTGTGATAAAAAACATTTATCATCTCTAATATATCAACAACAAGAATCTTTCATGCGCATGACACTTAGATCACTTAAAAATGTATCACCATTAAGAAAAGTCATTTGCTTGTACTCTAATATTTTGATAAGAAATGTAAGAAATGTACACTTTCTCACATATATTTTTCTATATGAATCATCCACCTTGTCTATTTATAAAGGAAATTTCTCTTTGAACCTATGGCTTTCTCTTTGGCCTAAGTATAACGACTATATCCCTATAAATATAAGAAATTATCTTGCTCATATATATAGAAACCTACCTTACCCAAAAATAAAAACAATTGTTATTCGATCATGAAAAATCACCTTACCTACATGGAAGGCAACACTTTGTATATGTATAAAGGCAATCACCCTCTAAGCCTGGTGAAATAACCTTGCTCAGGTATAAAGGATAAGTTTCCCTTTTTGCAGGAGATTTTAGAGAAATTAAGTTGTCAAATGCAAAGTTGATAGTGCTGAACTAACCTTGACAAGGTAGACAAGCATGAGGATGGTAGAAAACAGTAGTCTAGGATGATTTTGGGATTTTTTGCACTCTTTAATATTTCATCTATAACATTTGATTAAAGTGTTAAAATGATTCAAATTATCTTGATTTAGAAAGTTCATTTAAAGGCACACATTATAAGCAAATAAATACATTTAATTACTTTTTGTAAACCTTAAATTCTAGCACACGATATAAGCAAATAAATATATTTGATTGCTTTTTGCAAACCCTAAATTCCTTCTTTTAGGTCTTTGTTTCTCTATTTTTTTTTTTAATTTTTTGGTAATCTTTTGAGACTTTACTTTATGGTTTTTTTATTCCTGTTTTTGCTTAAAATTTATGGATTTTCTTGTTTTAGTTTTAATATCCTGAATAATTAGAATTTGTATGTTTGGAAATTTTTCAACCTTAGCCATTTAAGCCTGACTTGTGAATTGTTTTGGGTATCTCAAGCATTATTCAAAATTCTTATCTTTTTATGTTATATTTGCATTAGTGTTTAGGATCCTTTCAAGCCTTTCTAAATCTTCTATCTTTCTAATTTTCTATTTAAATATAATTTATTTATTTTAGGTTATCTCATCCTTTGAATATAAAGGCCCACCTTGCCCAAGTTTAAAGACACACATAACTTTTCTTATATATGACTTAATTATTTTCTAAATATTGCGTTTATGAAGCCAGTTTATCAAAAAGAGGTCCAACAAGAATGGATTTAACACGAATAAGGTGATACTCAAAATGAACCCATTCGAACCTAAGATATCTTCGTTATCTCTACAACAAAGGGGTGTTGAAATTCACTCCCATTAAGGCATAAAGCATGCTAAGCCTAAAAATCCTAAATGTTTGGACATTAGATCTTATTCCCTATCCAGGTTTGTTAAATATGAAAATTTCTTAAATGTTAAGATGTTCCATTCTTTTTTGGGAGACAAAAGAGGGGTATTGGACCCGAATAAGAAAAAATATAGAAAAAAACTAAAAAAGTAAAAAAAAAAAACATCATAAAAGCCCATAACCATGAAAATATTCAATACATATATTAGAGAGTTTACAAGACTGAAGCCATATATACCTACCCTACTATCTAACTCTTCATCTACATCCCTCAATGCTTTATCATCATTTTTTTTAGGGTCATTTACTAAGTACTCATTTGAAGTAGTAGTGGTAGCATGTTTAATTTCAAAAAGATCTCACCAAAATCAGGCAAGGTATCAGGGTGAAAAGTTTTAAAGAATTCCACTACCACACCCTTAGACAAATTAAAAAAATAAAGATTGCTTATCACTTCAACCCATTTACACTTCGTGACCTTCTTTAAAGCATAAGTTCCATTAAAAAATCTTAGGAACTCATTTGGTAAGTCATTAAAAATGCAAAGATGGAAAAACTTTGTTCGAGCTTTAAAGGTTTTGCATATAGCTATCACTAAGGCCACCTCCAGCTCCTCAATCCTTTATTAGCACATTAACAAGTTCTAGTTTCCCTTTAAATAAGACTTTTTGGTTGTCTGAAGCTCTATAACTAATGTATTTTTTTTATAGAGAGGTTTTGTAAGAATTTCACGGGTAAGCATCAATTGGTAATCCAAGTTTTCCTAAGAGTTCTATATAGCCTACACATTTTCTCTCAAAACTTAGAGAGTGTGGTTATCTTTAGTGGCCATCTTAATGATCCTAACCATTTCTTAATGCTTGAATTCCTATTACTCAATGTTATGAAAATAAAGTTAGGCTATATGAACATAAAAATTATTATGATAACATAACATGAGCAAAATGATAGTGAAAATGTACTTGGAGAAAAATCCATTTATATTTTTTACCATTTGAACAATGTCCTTATATAAGTAGAGAAGTTGTCCTTCATTTACCCATCAACTTTCCTATAGAATTGACATATTCACTCTAGTACCTACACATAGGATAGACCTTAGTTTTGTTAGAAGGTGAGGGCTACATTAAATAAATTATGTTATTCTTGTTCTTCTTTTAAGGTAAAGGACAACGAATATGGTAGAGTATTATCTCACTCATCTCTGTTTATAGAGGTTGCAGTTTTATGACCATACCAATACAATCTTTAGGAAAGACTATTAAGAAGAAGGAGGAAGTCATTCAAGTGTCCCTTATAAGAGTTGATGGAAGTGACCATTTGAAGCTAGGGTTGATGGAAGTGGTGTTAACCCTTGTTCAAAGTTTAGGGTGATTGGTTATTTGGAGGAAGATGAAGAAGTTCCTTAACTATCTCTTGCATTGTTTTCCTCGTCCTTTTTTTTTCTTTAATTTGGTAGTCATCCATGTTGCGGCTCCTTAGAAATCCATATGCTCGGGTATAATGAATTGGTTGTCTTTAGAGGTTTAGTTTTCCCCCTAAAAAAGAGTAATCACCTTCTTAATGGACTAAGAGGAGCTTGTATCTTTGTTAAATGAGGTTATTGAGTCCCTAAGTAAAATATGTAAAGTGACATTTCCTTTTCAAAGTTTTTTCTTTAGTCCAAATCCCCTATAATAACAATAAAAACGAAGGATGCATAAGTAAGCCAAGTTTAAATAATTTAAGAAAAAATAAAAATAAAAAAAATCTTATGTATTACCTATTAAAGTCTTATTTAAAGTATACCACTAGGCCAAAGGGGTTAATCTTGTACTAAAAAATAAAAGCCTGCAACTTTCTACATAATGACTTATTAATCGAGGTCCACGTAGGCTTATTATTCTATGGCCTAACTAGGTCCTCTAAAATCCAAAATATCCTCAAATCTCTTAAGGGCTAACTGTAGGAATTTCCCTTCAAAGGCAATATGAGCAACTCACTCCTCCACTCAATTGCATGGATTTTCTTCTGCTCAATTACTACTTTAATAAGACTATTTTGCTTAAAGAGAAAAAGTGCAAGACCATGCCATTTCTCGAGTCTTATTAAACATGTTCCTAACTAGTAGTAATGCTTGAATACCTTTAAGGAGGGCTCTTCACCATACTGCTTCATGTAATTTTTTAGAGTAGTCGGGGAGGCCAATCTATTTAGGTGTAGTAGATTGGCACAAAGGTTAAAATTGTGAAGAACCTTCTACACAAATCTCAACAAAGAGAATGTGTAACCGTGTTTGAATATGTAGAGGGGGGCTATAATTTATTTCCCCAATGCTTGGGCCCTAATAAACTAGGCACTAATTCTCTTCATCCATTAGGGTTATTTTTTTATGCACCATCTCTATAACTAATTTTAGGATTCTTCTACTTAAGTCAATGACACCTTACTTGGGTATATATCCACCAGCTAATCTCGAGGTTTCCTTATCTCTCTATGGTCTCCTAGTCTCGACCATAGGTCTAGTTGATTGGCCTAAGATTCTTTTGTCTTATCTATGTGGCTTTCATTCACTCACCCACACACTAGCTCTTGGGCTTCGAAAACAGGCCTTGTCATATTGAATGTTTGGGAAAATAAAACGACAAGATATTTTGAAGAACGACTAATCGTGATTAGATGATCGATGTCAAAAGACCCATGAAAATAGCCCCGCTTAGACACGATCGAGATAATGGATTCAAAAGAGCGTGTTTGAGATTGTGGTAGATGTTGCTTTTCTCTTGGAAATATATCAAAATAATATTTTTTTTATTTTATTTTACATAAGCACATTAAAACGATCCAAACACATTAAAAAATAATTTAAAACAAAAAAATATTTTTTTTGCAAAAGCATTATCCAACCACATAAACAAATGTTATCTTGGTCTTCTAGATTATTTTTCTTTTCTTCCCATGGGGTCTTGTTATTGTTTTTCTTTCGAACCATGACAATGTTGCTATTATCATAATAAATTAGTAGTGAAAAAGGAAATAATTTGAATAAATAGTTTATAGTAACTTTGTACTTCGTAAATTTACAGTTTTTTTTTATATTTAATTAAAATGATGAGGGGAGGGGTACATCAAAGTTGACTGGTCAAAAGTGCAAAGCTAGCTATGATAGCACACCATGTTCTTGTCGAAACCAGAAGCACACCGCCACACGTGGTGTCTCGGAGGCCGTAGAGTTACACCGACCCGGTTCCGCGGTAAAGATATATTTGTTTTGCTATAGTAAGTACAATATTGTATACATTTATCTTGGCTGCTTTAGTATTTTATATTATATTGCTTAAAGCTTGTTGTATTATACGGCTTGCACACAAAGAGCCTCAAGTGAGGTCATTGGCGGTTAAAGTAAAACAATTTGCTCCTTGTCTTCTGGATAGACTACGGTGCATTGTAAACTTAGGAACACCATTTCCATTCTTAAGTTCTGTATTATCAAATCATTTACTGCCATCTGTTAGCAGCTACTTCATGAGGAGAGGTCTCAGATATGTAAATATGATTTTATGTGTCAACTGTCAGCAAACAAAAGGCATAATCTGATACTTAAGGTGGCTTAACTAGTTTGTCAGCAAACTAAAAGCATAAAAATACTTCCTTGTGAACACAGGAGGTGTTGTCAGAGTGTAACTAGTTTGTATTTATTTTTTTTATATATATATATATAAAAAAAATAGATAGCAAAACTCTACTCAATCAACCTATATACGGCATGAAAAGACCCAACCTTGATTTTCTCACTAAAAAAAACCGATAAAAAGAAAAAAAAATGTTTTTCAAAGGATAATATATATGGTTGACCTATCATATAAGCGAAAAATATGTATCTAAAGATACAAAATATAATTACAAATCCATATCATGCAAAATCAAAGTATTAATCAAGTTTATGATGAAAGAATAAAAAAAAAGTTAATTATTTATAAAAAAAATATTAGGAATAAAAATGTGTTTGATTAAAGAGACAGAAACATAAAAATAATTTTGTCCCTTAAACAATTTTGAAGTAAATTTCTATACTTTCAAAAGAAAAGGTATAAAAAGAGCATGTCTTCATATATACTATTTATTAATTTTTATCTCTAACTATTGTACAAATATATTTATATAATATAAATATAGAGAATAAAATAATAATTATTATAATTTTAAAACTCGATCTAAGTTACAAGTTGGGAGAATTAACGCAATTTGTTTTTAAAAATGATCAAAACGAGGTCATTTGACCAAATTTTTCTTAAACAAAGTCAATAAGTTTTTTTCTCGGGTTTTATCCCAAGTCGATAAGGTCACTAGTCAACCTAGTTTTTGGACCAGGTCAAACTAGATCAATTCTTTCTATATTTTTTCTTTAACTTGGACCGGTTTAGGCCCTAAATCAATTAGTTCCCTAGTCGACCAGCTGGGTCAGGGCAGATTTTTATAATTAGAGTTATTATATTATTATTCATTTCAACACTTAATATAAACTAAAGTTAAAAATAGTAATATTTAATTATTTTAAAAAATATATAAGTTTAACGATTATATATATTAAAGGGTAAAATAAATTTTTTTTATATATTTTATCTTGTCTTGTCTATCATTAACCAAACATAATACAAAAAGAATCACTTTCTCTTATACGCCACTATCAAATATAATTTTGTCTGTCTCCTATTATTTCTAATCTTTTATACCCTCATTACCTCCTTCTCTCTTGTCATGAAATAGTAGCCATAAACTACCTTAATGTATGAATAAATAATAAAAATAAAAAGCTCATCGCTTAGGTAAATTTGACTAAATAAATAACAATTGATAATTTTGAAAGTTGAACAAGCAGCTCAAAAGGATATTGTCATATCATCATTGCAGAAGTGAATCTAAACACACACACACCTTACAAAAACATCATAATAAAATAATACAATGTATGTATTTTCTATTTATTTATGATTTGGAACTTATGAAAGTTGGAAAAATAATGAAATGATAAGAATAAAACCTTATCTATTGAAATATATTGACCTTAGGAGTAAAATAATTAAAGGATAAATAAATACAACTAAACAAACAAGTAAGATGATAAATAATCAAATGGTATAGCATGAAAAAAAAAACATACGAAGATATAAATATCAAAACAGAGTTAGCTTTTTATTGTGAATTGAATTGCTCACCTTAATGTAAATTACTTCTTGAACCAAATTGAACTTGACTCTACAATCATTTAGGCTTACACACAATTATCATTATCGATCCTCAACCATCTAGGTTTTGTTTTTAATGAAATAAGATATTTTAAATTATATATGATATGATATGATACAAAGCATGTAAAAATCAACCATGAAGCAAGCCTAATAATGTATATTATTCTTATATGACACAAAATGTAGAACAATAATTACATAATAAAGCAATAAAGAAAAACATATTAGATGTAAAATAATAAAATATATTTTCCATTTATTAATCCAAGACATGATCATCAATGGAACTATGAAAGTTGAAAAAATAATTAAATGATACAAGTAAAATCTCATCCATTGAAATATGATTTCCATAATAGTTTAGATTCTAACACTCAAACTATGACTGATGCGGTTACAAGTAGAGCGTTGATGAGAAAAAAACATGATAAGGCTAATAAGTTGTTGGAAATGATGGCTTCAAATCATTAACGATGGAATTTCAAAAGAAAAATACCAAGGAAACTACTAGGTATTCATAAGGTAGATGTTATTACCTTTTCAAATGTACATATCAATTTGCCAATACATATATTGGAAAAATTAAGCATTGACATTATCTATTAGAAAAGTTTGATTTGAGAGACATGTGGTGGACCATAAGCAATTGTTAACTGTCAATTTAGCAACCTTTTTATTATAGTCTTTTCAGAACAAGAACACATTGTGTCTAATTTTAAGAGACAACACAAACTCCACTCCAACACCTATAACCTAGGCTGGAAAATCATCCAAATTTCTCTTAGAGCAACAATCAAAATACATTGTAGCCCTAAAACATACGAATTTGATATATAACCTAATAGTAGATCACAACAAATAATAAACTAGCAGACCTCATAGTAATTAAACGAGACAATCATGAAAATAGACATTGAAGAACATTTAATACTCAAAGCATAAATTCAATAATGAAAACAAATTAGATCTCACAGTTTTGTTGATTCTGAGACTTCTATTTTCTTTGACCAAATAAAAATTTAGTTATATAGTACTGTGATGAAAACTCGAAGGAGAAAAAGAAAGTAGAGAAGAGGGAAGAGAGTGGATAAAGGATAGAAATCTAATCTCATATCATCCCACCTCTTTTACATGTTTTTTCTCTCTCTTTAGAAGCCTATAAAATCTCCTAAAAATACTCTCACTATTATCCTTCAATAATAACCACCAAATCTGAATAGTTAATGAAATTATTAAATAATAAAATAAAATCCTAATATAACTAGAAAAATGATGTCTTTAGCTAGAATTCATGCACCAAATCTAGAAACTTATGAAAATAAATCACATCGTAATAAATTTGCATGTCAGAGAACGTTCCAGGACGTTGGAAATATAAGTGCAATGACTTTATGTCTAATTATGACCTAGATTCAGTTGGTATCTCTCAAAACTCAACATGAAAGTTGTATAGTTGTTTTTTAGGGTTCTACAACATTTTGAATTTTCTCAATTAGAGCTTAGATGAGAGAGTTATGCCAATATTACAAAGCTATGTCAAAATTGTCTAGAATTTCCTAATTAGCTTCGATTTGCCCGTAACCCCTCCATTTGCATCCTAAATCGAAAAATAAAAATGATGAGTACATTTAAGAACCAAATAGGTATAAAATACTAAACATTAAGGAAGAAAAATATGACATTTTGCATTCTTATGACAGGTATATTCCTTTAAGGTTTTAGTGTTAAATATTGAATTTAAGGTTCCTATGGTAGCCTCCTCTCTTTGTCAAGTCCAACAAGTCACCAGTCACCAGTTTATGTATACCTCTTTATTTCTACCATTTATTACTCTTATGGTTGTTTCTTTCTTTTATTTTTTTTTGGCATGATATACTTGTTATGGTGTATTTTTTAGTGTTAGTACATGGT
>Ga0307517_10006471_pt1 | contig 17329 bp, 12 predicted proteins | sample 23_EM_MG_FD_194515 | JGI IMG/M metagenome (GOLD analysis project Ga0307517, IMG submission 194515) | Populus trichocarpa ectomycorrhiza microbial communities from riparian zone in the Pacific Northwest, United States - 23_EM | ecosystem: Host-associated > Plants > Roots > Unclassified | place...
CCTGGTTTTTTTTTCCTTTCTTTTTTTAAGCTCATATGTTTTTTGGTTTCATCTCTTGATATTTATTTGATTGAAGATTGAACTTTAATTTTTATTTTATTTTTTTCTATAGGATTTTTCACTAATCTTGAAAATGACCCGAATTATCTCATGTTTTTTTTTGTTATAATTTAGCTTTTTTAAAAAATATTTCTGTAAAAATAGATTAAATTAATTGATTAAATATAAATATAAAATGTTAATTTCATAATAGTTTGTTTGGTTTATTTTCTTGGTTGTTGTTTAGACGGTGCGTGTAACCTCTCTCAATGTTATTATAGAGCTTTTTGCAATGATATTAAAAGTATCTCGACGAGCTCTTTATGATCAAAGGCTTGTGTCCATTGCTAAGTAACATAGTCTATAACGAACTTTTCTTTCATCCCCTCTCTTGGGTATGATGTTATTTTTTTTTTGTGGTTAATTATTGCCCCTTTCTTCTTCTTCTTCTTCTTTAATTTACCATTGATATCTTTTTTTTTTAATTGTATTGTTAAATTAACCAGACTTATTCAACCCATCAAATCAAATTTGAATCTCGGATCCTTCGTGCTTCTTTAAAATTGAACACATTCCAGTTGGTGCTTCAGAGAAATTACTGTCATGAAAAAGATGAAGAGAGAACCCGTAACCAGTACAATGTCTCTCGTAAGAGAAAACAGCACAACTTGGCATTTGACAAACGCTATTTTTTTACGAGATTCGAACCTGTCAATACACCCAATCACAATGCAGCGGCCCTCACAAAACCTCCGTAACCAAGAGACGGATTCTAAATTGATCATTGTCCCGTGGCCAACAAGCTGACACCCAATGACATTCTGAACTGATGGAATTATGGACGATATAAAAGGATATTGGATTGAACTGAAAAAGCAGCGCATCACTTACAGCCAGATTGCTGAAATCTGACAGTTTCATAACAAGCAAAACCTACCTGCTCCTGACACCAATGCTATAATATTTCTACGCGAAATAAAGCTGTTACATTTCTTGGAGGCATGCTGTTTGCTGGCTTATGGAATGAGATGAGCAAAACTCAAGCACAATGAAAAGAAAAAAGGAGACCAGGATGATGAGTAAAAAACTAAGCTGAAGGTGAAAGAGCCTTAAAAAAGTGGTTTGAGGTTCTAGTTACAAATCATGCAGGACAAAAAAAATGGAGTATTTGTCAACATCGCTCCCATTTAACACAAATCCTATCAACCTCAAACATGGTTAGCATTGCTATTAAAGCTGGATAAGCACAGCCATCCACCACTGGAAAGGTTCTCCTATTCATGACCAGGCATTGCATGAACAAGAGAATGTGCAGGTTGGATTCATGTCATGCTACAGTGTTCCCCATAGAAACAAGAATCCAGCATCGTCTGAAAGATTCAAGAGCACCCTGCCCAATTTATTTGCATTATATCCTTGATTTTTGTATTTCCATGAATATATAACTTGGGTTCCTTGACCTGAAAAAAGTATTAAAAGTTAAACCCTATAATGAGAAAATGCAACTAGTCAAGGAGAATGGTGTTGATTTTCTACCAGGATAACAGGTGGAAGACTACTTTGAAGACGAACCCGTGAGAAGCCACTTACATAATGTAAGCACTTGAATCCATCAACAGCAAACTGTTCACTGTTAAATGGAAGTGGAAAAAGAAAAAAATAAGCTCATTGATACATAATAATATTAAAGAGCTGTAATCATCCAGTGAACATCTCCCTTTCTTCAAATGTCAAACAGGAAAGTGGCCTTCTGTCTAGAAATATAATGATCTAAAGTCACAACAATTCATCAAATCCATATTCTACAAAGTCCATGTGTAAATATAAGGATCAGGCAGTGAAACAGGCATGATGATGTTGGTGTACATCTGAGGCGCAAATCTCTCTCGTTGAAGAATGTAAACAAAAGCTCTTCAGTTTCAAGGCATCTTTCAAACACCAGTGACTCATTCAAGTAAAAATGCAGTACCCTTCACTAAATTCACATAGCATGTTTTAGAACAATCATGCTTCTTGTGCAAGAAACATTATTGACATAAAAACTCACCTCACAAGATAAGTAAAATTCCTCCTGCAAAATTCTTCCAGAGGAATCCCCTCTTCTTTGGAATACCTACATTTTATATGATAGATCCTCATTAAGTGATATTAAACCTTCATGTTAGAAATCACCACAACTAGTTACTTGTAACAGAAAATTAAAAATAATTGCCTAAAAGAATCACAAGAAGACCAAGTATTACCTCCATGGTGAATCATTTTCACAAAACCTTGATATTCCATTCATGGCTGAAAAAGTATCAATGTGAACCCACAGTTCATTGGTGTTATTAAGATGGCCTGTCAGAACAGCTGAAATTTAGCTTTTTTTAATATCAAATGACAAAACTCACACAAAGAAGAAGGTCCAAATAACAAAAATACAATCTCCTGCATATTTGATTTGGTAACTATACTCTCCACTCATAGAGATAAAATCACTGACTGAAGGATCATTGGCATGCAAAGACAATCATACCAGTCCCCATGTACACAACAAACCTTGCCCCACACACACACAAAAAAAAAAAGGAAAGAAAGAAAGGGAAAAAAGAGCAAGAAAATAAAAGAAAAGGGACACTAAGCAGACAGAAAGCTTGCCTGCATGGTTCAAGTTCAACAAGGATGAGCAACTCAAAGCACCTAATAAGCTTTATACCAACCCAATATGAGCATGCACATGCTAATGCATGTGTCTGCATGAGAAAAAGAAAGAGAAAGAGGACTCACCAATCTGGTGCAAATCTTTTAATGCATTACCACTGGGATAATTGTCATAGGATGCCAAGAAAAACACTATAGTGCAACCTAGACTACAGAGGCAAAAGAGTACATTAGGATGCAAAACATATTTGTGGCAACAAATAAAATGTCCATCCAACCTGATAAAAAATAATCCCAGCATAAATAAATTCAGAAATTTCCATAGTGTCTTCTTCCTATTATTGTAGCTGCAAAAAGTAAAGAAGAGAAACCATAAATCAATGATCCAAGAAAAATCACAGATCAGTTGACTATTCAAAGCATGGAAAGGTTTAGCAAGCATATTGACGGGCTATCGGAAATTTAGACAAAGACATTAGTTACATAAAACAACAAAATAAACAACATAAGTTCCATTAGAAGTACATGTATTTAGTACCAGAAAACTTTAAGACTCTCCTTGTGAACCAGTGGTGTTATAATTTTTGAGACAGGCTTGTATTATTTCCAGAGAAAAATCTTATCCATCTCGAGTGGTGGACAAGATAAATGCTATTAATAACTCAAGCTCACGATTATTTTCTGAATCTACTCCACAAATAAATGCAAAAAAAAAAAAAAAAGGAAAAAAAGAAGCCACATACATTCTGTTAGCTGCAACTGCTGCAGATAAGTTCAGCATTGGAACTGAGCTGATGATAAACCGGAGTTCCTGCTTCATCCAAAAGTATGATTCATCCAAAAGCAATGTTTAAATGAACTAAGCTGCTGAACTTCACATTTGACATGACTGACCTTATGTGGAAGCTTAGAGTAAAGCAAAATGAAGGAGAAAACTGGAAGCACAAAGATTAGAACCCTCCTGTCAATCAAAACCCCAAGCTGCAAGAAGGAAAAACATCAAGTTAAGAATCACAATGGAGCAATAACAATCACATGCAACTAAAGGCCTTAATGCTATGGCATTCCTTATGATGTTAGCATTATATCTCTGCATTTGCTTTTATTATGATCCCAGCCATTTTCTCTCCAAGTTCTGCAATGACTAATTCAAGCTTTTCTCTTTATTTTTGTTCTTTTTTCATAAGAAATAGCTATTCCAAATTTTCAACATAAATTGACTATTCCAGAAAAAAAAACTCAAAAATATAAAAAATTGTCAAGAAATTCATGGAATTATAACACTAGAGAAACAAAAAATCTAACTAATCATATTCAGAATACCTAAAATACAGTTTACGGAGTAATGATATTTATTGAATGTACTGTGTACCAAAGTATTTTACTTGAGGAAAAAACATTCTTATGTTATAAGTGGCACATCAGTTGGTAACACAGACACATTTGGCTAGGGATGTAACACACTGGGCAGCAAAAACGTAGAACACAGCAAAAGCTACAGCTTCTTCTTCTTCTTTTTTTTCTTTTGACAGCAATAGCAGGACTTGTAAACTCCCATTGGTCAAAAGGTACAGATACTTGAGGCTTGATTAGTGACATAAAATATTGTCTTCTTACCACCCTTCCAAGACTTACCAGAAAAAGAGGATATGCAGCAAGCAATGACCGGGGGAGCGCTGAAGTGAAATACCAGTGAAAGGAATGTGTCTAGAGAGGAAAAGTAAGCGTTAAAGAATGTAGTATTTCAGATCATTATCCAGAGCGAGTGAAGATAATTAATCAGAAATCAATGTGACTAGAAAAAAACTAGAATAATATATCAATGCACAACAAAAGGTAAAGAAGCATCGAAAATCTCAATGTGACTAGAAAAAACTAGAAATTTGATGGTAAATCCATATGCCATTAATAATAACATACCCAGATTAAAGTCCACATTTTACCTACCAACAAACAACAATCTTGCCTTCATATCAGTTATAGTAATATTATTGACCATGTATTAAGAAATCCAGGCAAGTCACATAATCATCAGAGAAAAATAAGTTTCCCAAGATCACCCCAACTCAAAAACAACTACATTTGAGTCCTTACTAGCACTAGTAATTACTAATCGTATCCACAATGTTAGTGAGAGAAGCTAGCTACGCAAGCTAGAAAATACACAAATACCAGGCCATGAATAATTATATAGCTAGATGTAGCTGCACCTTTATACCCACATGAAGAAAAAAATTCCAGGTAGATAACTTCCTAAAAAGACAACGTATAGGAATTTTTCAAATTTTCAAAACACATTAAACGATGCAACAGAAAAGTTCTAGAAGAGGATACACCCCACTCAGAACTCCGATTGAGAACAGAGTTGAACCAGAAAACTTCAAATTCAGGCCACAATATCCTCTTCCACATTATTGAATCAACCATTATGGTAAAACCTGTGTTGAGGAGGATTTCACATAAAAGTTATACTAAATTAGCTGACATAAACAATTCAAGATAATTACAGGTAATTAACATAAATGTAAATAAAAGAATTGACCAACCTATGGACAGAAGCGCAGGTCCAATGCAGTATTTAATAGCTCCCCACAATGAAATAGATTTGGTCTGTATCATTAAACTCAAGTTATTACAATGGGGCATAAATATCATCAAGGTAACTGAAAATAAGATTGTCAAGATACATTTCCAAGAAAGCATCACTAATAATATTGGATTCTGGGGTAGGAAACGAGTTAAAACGTTACTAATGAAAAAAGGGCCAAGATCAAAGAGGAACCTACCAACAAAAGCTCCAGAGCAAGAGGGCAAAGAAGTAACAGCATATCGCATCTAAATACAACTGTGGCGAAAACCTAGCCATTATAAAACAAAACAGCTGTGAGAAGACATTGTGCATGCCAACACAAGGAAAACCTTGTTGTGCATTCAAGTATCAAGACAAGTATTTTTTCACAGGAAAAGGTTGAGAATATTGACTTGCATTTATCTCCAATAAAATGGAGACACAGATGACATTAGTTTTCATAGCATGAATAAGCTCAGCATATAGGAGCTTGCTACATTGAGTGTAATTCATATTGCATATTGTAATTTTTGAAATATGAGCAGTCATACCAGACAGTTTAATGCTGTGTAGAAGTTCCCTCTGAACCAATATGCATATCCCATGTTAACTGCATAAGGTTGAGGAAAGTAGCATTACTTCCAGATATTGAAATATATGCTAGATAACTTATTATAAAATATATGTTATTGGATCAACAATGAACCATCACACATGTAAAATAAGAGCACAGAAATGCAGAAAACTCTGTAAAAGAAGTCAAATTAGAGGTATACTATGGTATAATAAAAGCTGTCTAAAAGCAGATACAGAAAATAATCTAAGTTTGTGAGGGAGAAGAGAGAGGTTGGGAATTGAAATGATAAGATGGGGTTCATGGTGGTTCTGGTGGTGGAGGAGGATTCGAGGATGATGATGCTTGGTCTCACAACCAGATGAAGAACATTATAGCATTTGAAGTGGTGCGTTCGTACACATGTCATTGAAATATCAGGTATCCATAAACTTCCTGTTCAGTGAGGTGTGCACATTCTAATCGATCTTCACCCGGACCCTTTAATTGAAGATTGGCTAGTTGACAGTTGTTTTGCATAACATGGTTAAGGATCCCCTCAAAAACTCACCTAGTTGATTCAGCTGCTTAACACTTGCAACATAAGAGTTTACGAGCTATAATTCAAAACTAGCTGGGTGCTTTTTCAAATTTTGTCACATATTCACCAGAACCAGGTATTTCACTCATCTCCTTCTACCAAATGCATGTGTTCATTTAAAATATACAAACTAATAGATATAATGGGAAAAAAGCAAACAGCTCAATAAAGTACTTCCTTGACAAAATTTACTTATCTTACCATACCAAAATTGATCAAAATATTAACCATCAAGAGAAATCAAAATGGAAAAGAACCTCATATATTCACTAAGACATATATACAAAAGGAGCAGAGACAAAATAAAACCGCGAGAAGTGATCACCTACAGCCAAAGCTAGTATATTGGGAAGAGCACGTGTGCAATAGAACAGCATGTGAAATTGAAGTGCTGTTAATATTACAAAGAAAGCTTCTACTTGATGACCAAACTTATGTCTAACCTGCTCAAAAGAAAAATTGCATGTATTCAACTTCCCACCACAACTCATCATTCCCTTGGACAAGCAAACTTAATTAATCTTGATTGAAAAAAAATCAAGTACATACCTGAATCCGGAAAAACCTCAGTGTAGATAATACCACGCAACCCAACACCAATCGCACTAACCAAAAGCAACTAAATTAAGTAAGCCATTGTTAAAACCTAGACAAAATTGCTGTTAAAATAAAATAGAGCCCCACAAACCATCCAAATATCCTACCTGCAATGAGAGCGTTGATCTTCGACAACTGCAGCAAGTTGATTACCACCACAATTGGCGACGCCAAAATCGAGACAATCAACGCTCCTATGAGAAAACAATAATGAGTAACATGCCTTCTCAGAGCAAGATGCACAGTTCATCACTCCCTTTACATGTCACATCACACCCTAACAATCCTCATTTTCAGTTTTCATGAAAAGCTAAACAGTAACTAAATGTCTAGAAAAGCATATAAAAGCTTTCCCAGATGGCGCAGAGAATTAATTTACCAATGAAAGTGCGAGGCACGACCCCCGGGAACTCCAAATGATCATACTAATAATAATAACAACAAACAAACAGAGTATTAATAATTAAATTACAGGAAAAAAATCAAATTAGAACACAGCGGAGAAGGTAAATAAACTTACATTTTCTAGGCGATGCCTGTGGTAAAGAATATCGTGCATTGCCTTGACCGATAAAAAAAATTTCATAAAATCAAAATAAAAAACAAGCTTATTTGAAAAGTTCTAAGATTGTTTTATGGAATAATTGGAGAACCTGAATGTTGAAGCTTTCCTCGACTTTAGTGTAGGGTACAGCGAAGACGTATAAAGCAGCTATTGATCCTAAGAGTAGATCGTAGCCTGCAACAACAACAGCAGCAGCAGCAGAAGCAGTGATAATCTCAATATCGGTAATAATCGATAATAAAAACGAAGCGTCTCTGTGTATCTTTTTTGGGTTACCAAAAGAACGCAGGAATTGAGAGGATTTTGACGCCATTCTCACAGTCGAGGGAGGTGAGAGTCTTTCTTGCGCCGCGCAGATGAACCGGGAAGTCTTGAGGGTTTGGGCTTTTAAACCAACAGCCCTGCCTGTGTTACCGATAGGCCTAAAAACTCTTTGGGCTCGGCTAGTATTACCTCCAGTTTTCATTGAATTGGTCCAGTAACAGGAGTGAAATTCTAAATCATTCCCGATGTTTTTTTTCATATTCATTTATTTTTCTTAAATTCAGGGTCCCTCTTTTTTTTTCTTTTTTAAGAAAAAGAAATTTTTCTGATAATCTAACCACATCAGGAACACTTTGAATTCTGGACTTAACTATAAGTAAAGTTCCCAAAGATTGATATATAATTTCCCACCAAAGAAAAGTCCACGAACAATTTGCAATTTTCAAATACTATATTACGATGGCCCGCTCTCACATGGTGAACCCGTCGCCTTTCGTTCTGCAAGTCTTCGTCAACGTTTTATTTATCCTTATGTAACCCGTGATATTAATTTGCATCCACTTCTCTCCTATTGTACAACAAGCTCGTATATTCAGGTCTCTGCTGCTGGTGCTAATGGTGGATAATTTTGGCAAGCAGGAAAGTGACCTCCTTGAGAGTGAGAAGGTAATGTATAGGAGCTGCACGTAGTTCAACCTTTTCACATGTTCAATATTTGTTTCTGATCTTAACTTTCTGTCCTTCCCTTGATTTACATGTACGCAGTAAGGGCAAGAAAACAAGAGAGCAGCGAAAGATCCTGCAGATTTTGGAGGAGAAGCTTAATTTGTGGCGGTTTAAAACACACGATCCAGGCTTGGAAACGATAGCAAGTTATGCTTCAAGGTTGCTTATATGATCGGTGATTAATAATTATGTCGATTACGATGACAAGCTGCAAGAAAATAGACAAGGTTCCGGACAACACTCCATCTGGTAATTATAATTAAGGTACGGGAAGTTTTCCTACAGGTACTGAAGAAAAAAACGTTGTTGTTCAAGGTTTTCAAAGGGAAGTTACTGGCTAGGTAGCAGTGAAATGAGGAAGTTAATTTATCCTAGTATTTCGTTTGCCTTTCAAAAGAAAAAAAGCTATTTTCTTAAATAAATAAAAAAACTTTAGGTGAGTTGTGTTGTGATCACTGATCAGTAGTTTAATGGTGGTGTGAGTTTTTTTTTTTTTTTGGCTTTATTTTTATTTTATAATCTTCTCATATATCAAACAAACGGATCAATTGATTAAAGTTTTAGGGAGATTCCCAAATGAGAACAGGACCGTCATAAGAGATAAATGAGTGCAATGATGAATGTGACTTGTGTTGGGTTTTTACTTGGTATAAAAAATGTATATATATATATCGCAGTTTGTACACCACTAAAATAGTTTTTTTAATTAATATTTTGAAATAAAAAAGATAATTAATCTACACCACCAACAGTCCCATAGTCACCACCAAAACATGTGACTTGATTACTGAGTCGGATTTAACAATTATGTTAAAGATTTTCATCGATTAAAGAAAAAGAAAAGAAAAAAATAGCTTCCTTGCTGCGGCATGTCTTAATATTTCGATGCCTTAGGGTCCGATCTCGAACGATATCTGAATATGTCTCCTCTATGCTTTCATCTTTATTATCCATAACATGTTTATCTCCCTCTTTCTTTCTCTCTCACTCTCTCATCAGTCCCTCTATCCAAAGTATTTCTTGTTTCTTTTCTCATAATACTGGTTCGCCATTAATTTGGAGTGTTCAAGTAGTCGTCCGATACTTGATTTCCCATTCTATAGATGGCAACCGATCCAACCGAGAACCCATCTGATCATCAACGACTCGAAGGTATAATTTAGAGACCCATCGTCTGCAGGTTTTAGTTTTGACTAAAACATTAAGGATACATGGTTGTACTTGACTATGCTCATCATTTCTTATTCTCCACCAAACTTAGAAGTTGCTAACTTCTGTGTCGAGTAATTAATTAATCAGAGTGATTCATGGGACTGTTCTTGATCCGATTTCGATCTTTGATTTCTCTCATGCTAGCTGCAGATGCAAAAAGGAAAAGGAAACAGGAAATCGACAAGAAGTCTCGTGAAAAGAAAAAGGTATATCTTGAGGAATTGATATGCAATGAATCCCTCAAAAACTTTCTATCCCTTCTTTCCTTGTTACCTTATTCTTTGTAACGCGCGTGATCTTCCACTTTTTCAAAAACAAAATTTAATTTACCTGCTTATATAAGTTTTCTGATATCTAATCATGATGCTGTCGTTCTTATTACAGTTTTGCGGTTGCTTGGTTTTGTAGTGCCTGTTGTTTAGCACCGTCGCTCCTTTTGTTTCCTTTTCTTGTTTCTTGGTCTGCGCATCTTTGCTTTTATACTTGTATATATGTGTCCTCTCCAAGTTTGTGCTTTGCCTCGTTGTCTTTTAATCAATCATTGGCTTATGTAATTATTGAATTTGCTGGAATGAATGTATTTTAATCAATCATTGGCTTATGTAAATATTGAATTTGCAGGAATGAATGTATTATTGATCACATCATATATTTATACAAGAGATTTACAGTCATTCTCACAGCTTAGGAGTCAATTACTTCCTTATAGTTTATCATCCTGTAAGTTAGGCTTTACAATAGGAAAGTCAATGTATATAGATTATCTATTCCTAATAAATAGCTTGTGAGATTCCTAACAGCTTATACCTGCTGGAAAAGAAAATTACTATCTCAAACTCGTTCAGCCTTTATTTGCTAATCTATATCTCTAATGCAGAAAAAGCTGGAAAACAATGAGGCGCAGTTGAAAACTCTTCAAGATGAGTGCAACTACTACAAAGGACAATTAGATCTTTGTAAGAAGTCAATGATGAAACCTTTATTGGATGAAGCATGTCAGATCGGAAAATTTGTTCAGGAGCTTGGAGAAAGTAGAGGGCACACCAGAGACACTGTCGAGAAACAAACTGATATGGTGAATCAGTTTTGGGATATAATAAAGGTGCTTCCTTTTCTCTTTATCCTGTTATTTTTTGCACAAAACTAATGCACAATCAAAATAAAACGTTCCTGTAAAAAAAATTCACTATCGATTACAAGCAATATCCAGTGCATTCTGGGAGAAGCTCTCAACCTTATTTCTTTATATCACCGAGTACTGATATCACGGGTGCAATGCATATATAGATGCATGCCCCATTTCATTTGTTTTATCCCATGCATTTGCTTCCAGCTCCCTCTTTATGTACTTGAGGAGATCTGTAAAAGCTCAATCAATGCAACTTCAATTTCTATTATGTTGAACATCAAAGTTCATTTATGGATATGTTACGGAATCTTGCATGCAATAAGTTTGTCAATAGAGCCCCTTTATTCTCACTCCTTGTTTCCGCTTATAGCAATTGTTTTCTTGGTTCAATGGGGATCTAGCGAGTTTTGTGCTACGTGCACAAGTGGGATAGTTCTTCTGTGATTTCGAATCCTCACTTGAGACTTCCTAATAAAAAGCTCAAGTGCATCTATCCAAGATCACAGGCTACCATGCATATACCCTTCCATTAAATGGGCTATAATGATGGGACTGTGCACCCTGCAACTTCAGGAAACATGCGAGTTCGTTTGAATGAAGATATGTTATTGCAGGCATGCACACACTCATACTCATGGATGCAGTTAGAATCTCCATCAACATCACATATGTCAACGGATAATATCTCAGGCTAGAAGGTTATTCTTATTGATTAATACGGTAAATAAATTCTCAGAGATGCATGCATGGACAACTTTTGGATTATGAAAAAATAAGACCTATGAATTGCTGTTGAGCATGAATATGTTGCTCTACATTTGTTTGAGGTTGTTAGCTTCAGTGAATAAACTTAAAGTCTTGGATATATCATTTTTTAAACAGCTTTTTTCTTGGGTAAATGCTGCTCTTAGATTTATCTTAATTTTGGATGTCAAGAGCATATACATGGCTCCCATACACTTAATCCATCATACAGATCAGGAAAACACTGGTTACAAAGTATTAGTAATTTTTTTTACTTCTCCCTTGATTGTAAATCAGAGTTCATCTAATTACTTTTGTTGCGCAAGAAAATTATGCAGCCACTCCCTGGTGGAAGCGGCAGCATATCTGCCTCCACAGACAAGGATGCTTACCCACCACTAGAGCTATCTGTTGCAGCCATTAAGTCAGATGGATCAGTAACGACAGAGTCATTCAAACCGTGCCAATCACTCCCCGAGGAGTGGACCCAGCTGGTACTTCTCCATTTTCTTTTCTTTCCCTCTCTCTTTTCACTGAAGATATATTTGGTAAGGGGGTAAAGAGGTTGTAATTTTTCATCTTCTTTACTAATTTTTGGTAAATTTTTTGACAGACGGGTGGGTTTTAGAAGAGTTAACATTTAATGTTAATCTTGGAAATGGAGGGGAAAGGATTTTTAAGGGAGAAAAACGTGCATTTTTTCCTTTTTTTTAATTTAACTTTTTTTATTCCATCTCCTACTTCACAAATATAAATTATTTAATATTTTATAATTACATAAATTTGACTTGATTTGATTTATTATAGGATTCACTAACCATCATTTTATTTGTTTTTTCAATTTCTATCACACATTTTTAACTCCTCACCTCTTCTAAGATATTTTCCATCCCTAATACTCCATCACTGGATTTTACCTTCTTAATATTTCTTCTCTAAATTTTTGACGAGATCTTAAAATTAATTGCTCGTAATTATATATGGTTTCAGGCAATGGGGGGACAAGAGCGGCTGATACGGGCCTTCTTTGGGCTCAGGGAGCATTATACGGCCACAACAGCACACCATGCACGGGAGATAGCAGACCGTGACCAAGAGCTGGTAATATATTAATTCCCTCATCCTGTACTTAAAATCATTAAATAGGAGTATTCTAGTACTTCGAAGCATTTATCGGACTCGTTTAGTTAACCTGGAATTCAGATAATTCAGTATCTTAACCGGGTCTGTTTTATCAAAACCCAGATTAACAACCTCCGGGTAAACGCAGAACGTAGATGATTTAGCAAAATTTGATAGAGATTTTTTTTTTAATTATGTTTTTTTTTTAATTAAAAACCTCTTTTTTTATATATTTTTTAATTGATTATTAATCAATTTTAAAGTTCATTATATAAATATTAGAAGAATGTTTTATGTTTTTAATATAGGACTTGAAGTTGTTTAATATATATTCTATGTTCATAAAAAGAAAAAAATTATATTTTTTAAATGTGAGATAAAAAATCTTTTGAAATAATATTTTAAGCTTTATTAATTACAACATATATAGCTTATATTCACATGAATTGTTTCATAATTTTTTTATATGAAATATTAAAATTTTAAATATTTTTTTTTTTAAAATTTCAAGTTGATTTGGGTTGACTTGAGTCAATCTATATAACCCAAGATCCAATCTCTTAGCTGGATCAACCCTTATATCGGGTCAATTCCCAAACCAAGTTCGATAACTATATATGCTCTCATGTTGATGGTATTGTTGATCGTGTTTCTCTATTCCTCTATTATAATAATATCTTAATTTTATACAGATAAACTTGAAGGAGGAGCTTGCGAGGGCTGAGGCCATGCCTTATAAGATCTTATTCGAAGAAAAAGAGCCACCAGAATTGTAGAAGAGAGGTGCTGTCCTGGGTGCTGGAGGAGAAGGAAACGCCAAGAAGCTTTATGGGAATTAAGTAATCAACAAGCAGGACTATAACTGATTAATTAAAGCTTCACACTCTTAAAACTATGAAAGTTTTCTCTACATTTAAAGGTTGCAGCCTTTAGATTTAAGAACTTCAGTTTATTTATCTACATATAGTTAAGGTTTATAGAACTCCAGGGATCGATTGAGAAGCCTTATATATCCAAGCTATAGGCTGCGTCTTTTACCCTGTTAGTATTGCATCTGTATAGAGAAGAGATCTGTTTGTTTTTTGTCTTGTTGAGTGTGTTCTTTGTGCAGTGAAAATGTGCTATAATGTTGTTAAAAAACATCATCTTTTCTTTCTCAAAACTTAAGAATATATAGCATTGGAAACAAATCTAGAAAAATATGCAGAAAAAAAACATAAAGAGAAAAACTACTATTCATGAATAATATCATGTATATTACAATTTTATTTTCTTTTATTTTCCTTTATTTAAGTTATTTTTTTTATTTTTATCATTCAATATTTATTCAATTGGAGATTAAATCCCTTTATTTTTACTTATTTGTTTTCTGTAGAATATTTTACTAATCTTGAAAATGACTTTGGTTATCTCAAATCTTTTTATTTGTAATTTTTGTTGGGTTTTTTTGGATAATTATTTAAATTGGTTTTTTTTATTGGATCCTTTAATATTGGAAATTTTTTTAAAACAATTTATAAAATGAAAACTTCTTTTCAATTTCACCCCTTTAATTTTTATTTTTTTTTAATTTAATCCATATTCTTTTGATCGCTATTTGTTTAAGATAATTTTTTAAATCTACTTCTTTTTACAATTTCATCCTCCTTAAGTTTTTTTTCCTGTCAAATTTGATTCGTGTTCTTTTTATTACTGTCGCACGTGTGCGGCGTCGCGACGAATCGTCCACCCTCAGGTATAGTGTCAATCTGGCAAATATAAAGAGAAAAGGAATTCTTGTCTCTTATCAGTGGGAAAGGAAATGAGAGTCGCCACCTAGTATTTTGGTCACTAGGAACCCTAACTGGTCTCGGAGATCAAGTACGGAGACTGGTTGCGTAAAGAAAAGGTATTAGCACCCTAAATATACGACCTACTTAAGGTAAGCTGCATTGTTTAATTGTCTGATAGAAATCTAAGGTCTTGTTTGTATTTTCAATTGCCGGTCCATCCACGGTTTAAAAAAAGTTCTCATCGGTAAAGAGATTCTTATCTTACTAGGTAAAACTTAACCGCTCTAAAGTCTATACATAAAAGAACTACATTTTTAATATCAGGAATATGTTTTACGTATAAGAGTGTAATCCTTAATATTAAAAGAAAACAAAATTGATTTTTTTTGAAATATTGGCCCAGTTCTCATGACTTTAATAAACTGGTTATTAAAGTCAAAATGCATGCTAAAACATATTTTTTGAAGTTTTCATTGTTGTATGAAAATATAATATGATTTTTTTTAGAGATTTGACCGTATGCATGAAAACAAGACATCTTTTTTTCTTTTGCGTAGTTTTTTTTTTGCAACACTTTGGAGAAAACCGGGTATTTTAATACCGGATTTGTATCTTTATAATATAAAAATACAGACCGATATTGATTAAAATTCAGTAGAAAAATATGCGAAAAATCACAAATTTTTTGGAAGAATATTAGAAATTTTGAATATTTTACTGGGCCAGACCCGGCCCTGTGAACAGTGGAGAACGGAGACGATGAAGAAGAAGAGGAAGAAGGAGGTGAGGGAAGCTGACCTGTGGTGGTTGCTGTCATTGGCGGCGCTGCTGATGACGGTGGTTCCAAGAGGAGTTGTTGTAGTTTTTTCTTCTTCTTTCTTCCCTGTGCAAAGGCACAAGCCTCTGTTTTTCCTCCTCCTCGTCTGCTTTTGTTTGTTCTTCTCTGTTTCTCTTTCTATCCTTCGTTCTCTCTCTCTTTCTGGTCTTTCATCTCTCTCTCTTCTCTTTCGTTGTTGTTTTTTTTTGTTTTCCTGCTCTCTATTCTGTTCCATTTCTCCCCTCTATTCTGTTATATTTCTCCCCTCTGTGTCTTTGTTCCTCATTGTCTCTATTCCTCTATGTTTTTCTTTCCCTTCTTTTCTCTTCTATTCTGATTGTGCCCCTCAATTCTCAAAACAACCCCCCTCTGTTTTTCATTCGTCTGTAAAACCTCCCCTGTTTCCTTGTGGTTCTTTCTTCTTCTTTTATTCCAGTTCGTTCCTCCTCCTCTCTATGTTTTCATTCTTTCTTTTTTCTTCAAATCCCCCCTCTGTTTTTTCGTTCTTCTCCTCACTTATTTCTCTCTATCCGCCCCCTGTTTTTTTCTCCTTCCTCCCTCCTCTGTTCTGCTCTCTTCCCTCGTATTTATAGGCAGGAAGAGAGAGGAGCTACCCTGCCTATGTCCAATCCTGGAGACAGGGTAGGGTGGTTGAGGCGTCTCTGTGCAGTTGCCTCAGCCGCCCACAGGGCTCCTCTGTCTAATCTTCATCATGGTGGCAAATGAGGGACGTGGGCTGTATCAAGTTTTGTGCAAGTGGGGAGGGAGATAGTGGTGTTGCAAGGGAGAGAATCTTCTTCTTCCCCTGCCTCTACGTGTCCAGGGGAAAAAGAAGACACACGGTGCCGTTCAAAACGGCACCGTTTGACTTTTTTTTAATGAATAGTGCATGAAACGGCGTCGTTTTACCCAAAACGCACCGTTTCATTTAAATGAAAAAATGGCGCCAAAACGCATCAGATTCCAAATCAGTCCCCGATGTTGGCCGTATTTTTCACTCTAGCCCTTGGTCTCGGATTTCTTCAATCAAGCCCCTAATTGGCCTTCAAACTTCAATTAAACCTCTGATTTGACCAAATCAACTCTCAAGAATTATAATTTGATCCTAGAATTTTAATTGCTTCCAATTAAAGCCCAAATTGACTTTAAAATCAACTTTTCTTGTAATCAAACCCTCCATAAATTCAATGAAACCTTCAATAAAATTTAATTGAGTCCATAAACATCTAATTTTGGACATTTCTTCCTCGAATTGAATTTTCTTTTTCAACAGGACACTCATCAGTCAAATATATACTGTCAAATTTCAATCTTTATTTTTTTGAACCCCCTCAACCAAATTCTGACCATTTTTTGGGCGCTCCGGCATCCTATTCTTACTACTATTATTTTTTTGGATTTCTTCCGACTATTTTTTTTATTTTTTGTATTTTCTTCTTTTTTTGTGCGGGGACCCAAAAATATGTTACAACAATTAGTATTAATTTTTTTTCTTTAGCAAATTTTCTTAATTGATATTAGATTGGTTAAGAATTGAACCTTTTGACTAAGCTCGAATTTATGATTTCACGAGCTTCATGTTTTAAAGATTAACCCAGATTTGAGAGATTCGCCGTATTTGCTTGATTTTTCCTTTTTTTTTAAGCTCATATTTTTTAAGTTTTATCCTTCAATATTTATTCAATTAGAGATTAGATCAATTATTTTTATGGACGGGCTTTGGTAATTCTACAAATAATTAATGTGGACCAAGGCCTAAGAGTCTTGGCAATACGTTTCTCTTATTTTTTTTATAATACTAGTTTACTTCTCGAATTATGTTGCATGTTAGACTTAAATTTTTTTAACATAAAAAAAGAGAGAATATCCAAGTTGCGGGGAACTCTTTAACATTGTCATTAAACCTAGTCCAACGACTTAAATTTTAAAACTCCCAACTCGACTCCTTTCCAAGTCCGGGTATGAAATTAAATTAT
>Ga0307517_10006472_pt1 | contig 17325 bp, 13 predicted proteins | sample 23_EM_MG_FD_194515 | JGI IMG/M metagenome (GOLD analysis project Ga0307517, IMG submission 194515) | Populus trichocarpa ectomycorrhiza microbial communities from riparian zone in the Pacific Northwest, United States - 23_EM | ecosystem: Host-associated > Plants > Roots > Unclassified | place...
TAGGCGTTTCTTTGATTCTTTTCTTAGTGTTACCTGGGGGCCTGCTGAAGGGTTTGGGTCTCTCTCCTGTACGTTTCTATGAGTTGTTTCCCTACGTGTCTGAGGTGCGAGTCTTAGGTGCTAGGCGGGGGAAGTTTCTTCTATGGTCTCAGGGGGTTTGATTTTTCCTATAATGAGGTGAAGCGGGCGGTTGTTATTGGGCTTATAGGTTTTTTTCTCTTCATAGCTAGCGCTGCATAAGGCTTTTTGTACCTAAAACAAATAACGCATGATTACAAAAAAAAAGAAAGAAAAAAAACGCCCAAGGAGATAGGATCTTCACGCAACCATCTAAGTAATACAACACTTGGATACTGGAGCACGGGCCAAGCCCTTTGACAGTGACCTTCCCGTGGTGCAAGATATGCAAAACCTATTACTCTACTTCTTACGCAAACCTCTACCGCTCGAACGCGAGCACCTAGTCCTCTAGCGATTGGACTTTGTACCTTCCTGTCTTATAAGGATAAGACTTCCTCCAACGAGACTATGAAGATAGTCAACGATCACGATATGCACTACGATTAGTCGTTCCCCGTTTAACGAAAACACCAGTGGTAATGTGTTTGTTACACAGACGCGCAGACCGATAAGTTAGCCATGGGAGCAAAAGGTGTGGTAGAGAGTTTTCAGGGTCTACGAGTGTTCGCACTCAGGTGAAGTTCGCAGAATTGCGCGCAAGGTACTTAGTTAGTATAGAGTTAGCATGTATACCACGATTGCTCAGAGGCGGAATATAAATATCGAAGCATCTTCGCGGCTATCATGATTAGACACCACAAGCACGCAGAAGTGATCTTATCAATATAATAAGTTATCTACACTTTTATATTATTATCAATACTTCCACAATCTACACTGAAGTAAAGAATTATATCTAGCCTACATTACTTGTGTCTTCTTAACGAGTTCTCCGATATAATTTCGATTAAGGTCCTAGCTGTCAGAATACCTCACGCCGAAGCTACCACCTAACAAGTGCGCGTCCATATGCGCAAGAGAAATATAGGGAAAACAATGTAAGAAACATAAGTGTGAACATGTTTGACCCTGAAATCCACCCAAGTAAATCCCAAATAATGTGCGAAAAAACCAAAAGATGTGGAGCGATTATTAGAAATATCATGACCAAGAATGGTGCATAAGAGATGCATAAACAACCGTAAAATCCTGAACACCTGATTGGAAAGCACAAGTTAAATCCGGAGATATTATCCTGAAATAAACAATAAAACACCATAATATATATCTTAGCTGTAGTAATGTAAGCGGTGGACAGGCGGAGCCGAAACACAAACTAAGTAAAAGAATACACGGTAGTGTGTTGAATATACATAGGAAATATACAAAGAATTTCAACACTATTTACCTTCTGAAATTGCTTCTTAATTAATCACACAAGTGACACCCAACCAACTCAATAAAGTCTTAAAGATTTTACCTCCAGGGCCACCATCACAACCCTATCCTACCATCATTCCCTCCTATTTTGCCTCTTCAGCAGGAGCTACTTTAATTCCCCAAGCGAATAAAGCAAAATTTTTCCTTTCTTTTTAATGATATCGGGTAATTGGGAAACATTTACCTTGAATTTTGCTGTTGACACTGAGTGGCCGCTCGCCATGGGTGTGTCGGCGGAGGCCATATACGCCGGCCTATCAGGCTGCCGGGAGGAAGCCCATACGGCTTATGGGCGGGCTCGGCCAGGCCAGGCTAGATTCGAGAGAATCCCGAGAGGCCGGGCCCGGCTTCATTGAAGCCTGGCCTACCTGTTCCGTTGGGAATATTAGGTGAGGCGCTGTCAGGCTCCCAAAGTGCTCGGATTGGCGCTGATACTGTCCAATCGAAGGTGTCAGATTGTGTTAGTATGGATAAGGATGGATAAGTGTAGAAGAGAGCACTTGGCATATGCCAGGTATGATGACTCTTTGTTACCTTAGCAAGTTACCAGGAAGTATGCCGCGACCCGCACTTTTGCAGGCCTGTTGACGGGAAGTTTTATACTTTGGAGTGGGGCTTTGATCCATAAATGATAGGCTAGTGTCATGCGTTGTGGTCCTCGAACAGAATGGTTTAGAAACATATAGTTTCATGGAATGTAAAAGAAAAAGACTCTGGCCTGTAAAGAGGTTTGCGCTGGAGTGTCCATAAGGATCAGAAGAAGTGAATGCCATCTGTTGGGCTCAATCAAACAGTCCTATAAATATATTTCTTATCCCTCTGAGCATAAGGAAGGAAGTAAGTTGTTTAATCTAATGTTGATAATTTACAGTACACACTCGGCTATTCCAAGAATACCTCCTTGAACCAGATGGCGAGATTTCGGAATGCACAGTTATGGATCACTATCCCCGTGACAACTGTGTTAACTACCGTATTGCAACAAGCGAACTTAAAAAACCGGGTTTTCCCAGATTCAAGAAGAGTTATCTAGCCTCTATTTCCCTATCGTAGCTGGGGTTAGGGTTGGCTACCATTGTTTAACCCACCAAGAAAATTCGGGATCTCCTAGCTTAACCAACCGAACTTTAAACATACAAGGGCCTCCCAGGCCACCCGGAAACCCTCCTCACCTGCACTGTTAAACCCAAACAAGAAACTTGCAAGTGGCATCCTTGGTTTGATTAGGTGAGTTGCGGCTACTGTGCTGACCGCCGCTTGTTCCCTTGTACGGGTGCAAAGCCCACCAACTAGCATCCGTCAGCGTGTGGGGGTCGGGGTGGTCTACGCTAGCTATCTCTTAAGCGAGAATTAAGCCCTAACCTGTGACCAGTTGCAGTTGCAACAAGCCAGAATTAACTAATTTTCTTGCTGCGAAACCCTCGAATATTCGGTGAGGGCTCCGGCGTAACATCGGCTGGCCGAGGTATAATAGGTTGGGGAAAGAAGAGCGAGCAATTTGTCGGAGGTGCAGGTGTAGGAACCTACGAACCAGGGTTCCGAATGGTCGGCGGAAGACTGGACCGGGCTAGCTAGTCCGGTCGAAAGTCAAGTCTAGTCTAATGGTGGAAATTAGACCGACTGGACAGTCAGGATTATTGAAACCGACTCGACCAGGACTAGTCCGACCAGGCCCGCAAGGCAATGGGATATGCTATTTTTATCACAATATATTACTTTCAAATATACCTTTTCTGAATAAAACTTATTGTTTCCATGGATTATATGGTTGCGACAGTGCATCACTTTGATTAGGGGTGGCAGAAAAAAGTTCCCAAGTATCGAACTATTTTTGGTGCATTAAGTGAGTGATATTACATGACCAAGTGCTACAATACGGGTATTCGATACGACTTATCCATCGGGTAATTGCATTTCCACAACATGCTATCCTCTCCAGGATGTTCTATCAACCGGTATTGGGGGCCTGTTGATTTATACCATGGCAAGCGGCTTTAAAATCCTACTATAGCTATTCTTAGTGAGTGTTGGCCTGGGTGCCATTCTGACTCTCATGCAATCTTTTATAAAGACTGGTCTGGGACTAGTCCAAACCGGACCGGACCACCCAAGTTAGTCGGGTCCAGTCATCAACATCAACCAGGAGGGGCCTGTCTGGTCCTGCCTCCAAGACTTGACCGGTCAGACTATTCGGAACCTTGCTACGAACCGGAACAGACAGGGATATAGTTGGCTGGTCAACCTCGAACAATTGCGGACTGTTCCATAACTTCTTCTCAGACTTTGTACTGTACTCGTACGTATTTAGAGTTTGTGTTAGGCTTACCGATTCTACCACCCTACAAGCGCTTGATTGGAAAGGTGTTTCACGCGCTAAAAGACATCTTTTTCGATATAAGGAGAGGCGGGTGGATACTCGAGTAGTTTGGTTGCCTGCCCTGGGATCTGGTGCTAAGACATGCTAAGCCGCTCGGAGGTGCTGGAGGCTCATCAAGTGCATACTTCTACCCCCCCTACCCGCTGCGAGCCTAAGGCGCGATATTGGCTTCACAAAGTTTGAGAAGTATATATAGTCGAACTAGGACTTCGTTTGCAAAGCTGGGTAATGGTGATAAACCCCTCTTTTCTCGCCCTCAGGAATTTGATCACCGAACACTACCAAAACCTCCTCAACCTGTCCCCAATAGTACAATATTCAGAAGAGCGGGGGACGGAAAACCGTCTCCAGATCTTAGTTTTGTTACCGAGTCCGTCTATGACCCCAACCCCACGGGACATAATATCCCTATCAATACAGCTAGTGGAATCATAAGAGCGATTTCCCAATACTATTATACCGGCTCCAAAAATCATAATACCTCTTGCCCACAGCACCAATAACATCAACACGCTGAATAATCATGACATTACAGATAGCGATGAACTATCCAAAATCCTGACTTGGTTGTCGCCTCTCGAACCCCATTTAGGGCACAACGACCTTCGAACAAGCCGAGTTAAAGGCGTGGGAGAGTGGCTCCTGAGCACAAAGGAATTTCGAAGCTGGAAGCATAGTGATGGCAAAAGTGAATCCCAAAAGGCAATCATATTTTTCTCCGGGAATCTAGGCGTCGGCAAGACCTACATTAGGTAAGACACACGATGTCAAAGAGGGAGAGCACAGAGCTAGACATTCTTTCTAACAATTTACAATTTTAGTTCACTAGTAGTGGATAGCTTATGCGACGAGCCAAGAGAGGTCAGAGATGATATTGTCTTAGCCTGCTTCTATTTCGATTCCACTGCGCAAGAGGAACAGTGTGCTGCCAGTGTATTGGGTGCTCTTCTAAAGCAGGTTATCGGTTGTTACAAGTGGATTCCGGAAGAAATAACGGATACGTTTCAAAGGCATAAAAGGTTCGTCGGTGGTAGGGAACTGGAAATCCCTGAGATCGTGAAGATGTTAGGGATATTCTCATCTCCTCGGCAGATATATTTCTGCCTGGATTCTCTTGACGAATGCGCTGCAGCAGATCGGGCCAAGATACTTCTCTCATTGAAGGAAATCGTCAAAATGTCACCGACTACACGATTATTCCTAACAGGGAGACCATATGTTGGTCACGAAGTGAGAAAGCATTTCCCCGAGGGAACAGGACTTATATCGATAAGCCCCCGATATGGTGACATTATCCATTACATCCACGCAAAACTCGCAGAAGACACAAATTCCGGCGAGATGGATGAGGAATTAGAGAAAGAAATTGTGAAGAATATTCCGGAAACTGTCTCTGAGATGTGAGTATGATCTGCTAAATAAAGAGCCTTATCAAAGCCATTTGCTAACAGATACAAATCTAGGTTCCTGTTAGTCTCTCTGAATCTCGATGCAATCCTACTGGAGACCACAATCCATTAGCGGCGAGAAAAGCTCCGAGCCAATACGAATGGATTATGCCTGAGAGATGCATACTCTTCAACTATAGATCGGATCAATGGACAGGGCGGTTACAAATCAAGACTGGGGATGAGGGCTTTGATGTGGATATGCCATTCAGAACGGCCGCTTGGAGCGGAGGAGCTTTGTCAGGCCTTGGCGGTGGAAATAGGATCAACCGATTACAATGGTAACAAGGTTCCCTCAATACGGACAGTGTTGAGCAGCTGCCAAGGACTCGTGGTAGATGAGGAGGGATCGGCTGTTCGGCTGATTCACTCCACGCTCCAAGATTATTTAACAAGTCATCTTAAACCTCTCGCGAGCACCCACTCTGCAATTGCGGAGACTTGCTTGACATATCTAAATTCGCAGCAGGTAATGGCCCTTTCAGATTGTGGCCTTCAGAGCACTCAATATTCACCATTCCTGGAATATTCATCATTATACTGGGGAGTTCATATGAAAAAACAGCCCTCGGTGGGTGGGAAAACGATTGCAATGAGACTCTTTAGCCACTACGAAAACCATATCTCAGTTAGCCTGCTCGGGAGGCACACCCAGCCTTGGTATTCCCATGATCCTATTGAACGCAAGTTTACGGGACTACACTATGCGTCCATGTTTGGGCTTGTTGAGGTTGCCAGGGCTTTGCTAGAAATGGATGGTGTCGATATAAATGCCCTGGATGAAACCGAGGCTACTCCGATCTTATGGGCTGCTTGGAGCGGACATGAGTATGTAACGAGGTTGTTATTGGGACGGCCAGATGCCAACCCCGATAGGCTAGACTCCGTAAACCGAACACCACTCTCGCGCGCTGCCGAGAAGGGACATGAGGCAGTGGTGAAGCTCCTGCTTGGGCGGAATGACGTTAACCCCGACAGGCCAGACCGCGAGGAACGAGCGCCAATTTCATGGGCCGCTGAGAATGGACATCAAGAAGTGGTGGAGTTGTTACTTGGACGGGAAGACGTTAACCCCGATAGGCGAGGAAATGACGGCCGGACACCAATTTCGTGGGCTGCCAGGAATGGACATGAGGCAGTGGTAGAGCTATTACGTGGACGGGAAGGCAACCCTAACAGTTCCTACGTACGAGGCATATTGCGCTCTCGCCCCCTGCTCGGAGAAGGGATCAGGGCGTCACAAAGTTAACAGATTCCTACAAGCACTACCCGCACTGCCGGCGAATCCTTAAGCGATGGAATGCTTCTTGTTTCTCCCCGAGCCGTAACCTCCGCAGAATTTCCTCTGACACCAAGGCTGTATCCCATCTGTGGCCTACTCAGCTCTTGTTTAGCCCCCATACACCTAACACCTTTCCATAATTTCCCCCTTCTCACCCTCATCTCCAATCTTCACCACACAACTATAATACCACTTCCCGAGGTCACACTTCGCACCAGGTCCTTTCCGAATTTTCTTCCACACCTCTCCCGGAGGTTCCTTTCACTCACTAAGCGGGCACCGGAATAAGGACCCCTGATTCCTTCTTTTGTTTTTCAATTTTGGTGTAATATAAGTCCAAGTGATAAGTTGCACTCAGGGTTGCTGCTGCCGCCTAAGGCCTAGCCTGGTTTTTTATGATATCCAATTCTATCACGGGTTCCGGCATAGGATAGATTTTGGCCTCCATGTGTTTTAGCATAGCTCTACTGTACACTTTCTAACCTTCCTTATTTTATCTCTCCCGTAAATATAAATGTACTCTCGCCACTAAATTATTCAAATATCATGTGATTCTAGCAGGGCGGAGAGTCCATGGTTAATACTTTACCACTATTACGATAAAAAAAGATTTAAGCTAAGTTAAAATATGTAGCCCGGTTGCGAGAATAAACGAGTATCCCGAAACCTGACTAATATTATATTCAGCATCATCCCTGATGACAGTATGTGGTTATATTGAAGGGCTATCTTGGAACTATCAATTCCCTCTTGCGGTGGGACGCAAACCCTGACCCGACCCGAACTCCCTGACTTATCTTGCCCGATTTATGTTTCTAGAGGCTCGTTAAAAAAAACCCCCCACTCTCAGATTTGTCTGTGAGTTTATCGAAAGCCAGTCTTCAAACCCTCGCAAGCCAGGGAAACGTTATTCAAACTCACCCCATCGTCCTATCATAGACAGTATGGTCGTGCCACACTATTACGCAATCGGGCTGCAGGGTGAGGGTCAGCCACTTCATCCCTGCCTCCAGAGCGCCTTGCAAACACCACGACTTTATGGATGAAACACTAGATTACATCTTGGTGTCATGATTGAATCACCCCCCGATGTGGCAAGCCGGTTAGAACCAGGGATTTCTCATACCCGTAAATGGTCCCAAATTCTTGGCTTTTGTAAAATACACCTGGCTGGTGTGGAAGTATAGAGCTGTAATGCCGTGATAAAAAAGGAAAAACATGTTTGTAGAATCTTCTCTGTAAATCACGATAAGTTTGAGACCAAGGAGGCAGCCGACATTCATGAAACATCCATAGCCGGCAATAAGCGAGCCGTTTCCAGGGCCTGTAACAGGACCGGGATTCGGCTCATGCTAACGATTAAATCCAGGCCTCATTAGACCTGACATCAATTCTTCACTCCCGCCGATGTGCGGGCCGTTTTTACTATCTCTAGGCGGGTGTGGGGTCCGGCGGTATGAGAAGCGACCAGCCGTCTGGAACACCCCTGCGAAATAAGGTTCCCCAGCTTCGGTACCAACCCCCCTAGCACCGGACTAAGACTACCAGTATCTTACTCCCAATGTCGAAGTGTTTTTTAAAAATACTACTATTGCATACTACCAAAATTCGGTCTTTTTGCTCAGATTTGGGCGGTATGCAATAGCGGTCTTTTGAATACCGCTTCGGCGTTGCAGGTAGCAGTCGAAATCGGGGAGGGCGGATGTGGCTGTTTGTGCGAGGCGGGGTGGTGCTCGGCCCCTGTGCGATGTGGAGACGACTCTGGCTAGAGGGGGAAAAAAGCAAAATGGAGGGGGTATCGTGAGATATATTTGTGTCGGTTGGTTATGCTTCAAGTCGCAAGAAAACTTGGACCAAAGGCTGGAGGGGGGTCTAAGGGCGTTACCCGAGTACCATCGTTACAACCACCAAATTGCATGGGCCAGAATGCCGCCTTTGTCCCCCCCGACAACTGGTTCCCGTAGCGGTTTGGGTTTTGGTTCGTGCGGCTCGGAGACTTGGGGTGAGAAACATAAGGCGCGTGTGTGACATCGGGTCAGCCGCCGTCTAGCCGCCCAAGTGCTTGTCGGGTGCAAAACGTGATCGACGTGCTCAGGTTGCGCGACCATGGATACAAGCGGATGGGTAGAAGAAAGAACTGGGCACATAGTAGGCATATTGGCTTTATTTTTTAACTGACGAGTTACCATACACCGGAGCAATGAATTACTAAGGGAGACAAAAGTGGCGTTTACCTCTATTACGAGGTGTAACAATATGAAAGACTAGGTCGTGTTAAGAAATTCGAGTGATAGCCCCTGAGTATTTTTTTGGTGGCGGCAAAAAGTGGGACAGGCAGCATAAACACTCCTCCAGCGCTTGCTCGAGCAACACCCGCGGTAGGGGTAAAGCATCGGAACAAACAGGGGACAAATTTTTGCGCTAAGAACGAAAAAAAAAAGCGGTTATCCTTATCAGGTATCCTGGAGCCTGACCTTAATTATACAAAGGGGGAAATTTTACACTGGTCGTCTTGGCACCAGTTTGTTCTAATACTTTACCTCTACCGCGAGTGCGCTGGGCGAGATTTAGTGCTACCGGTCCCCAACTGAGCTAGCACCCGAGTATAAATGTCCACAGTTTTACAGGGGTGTTACTAGCAGGAGGCTTTGCACCGACCTCGGGGTGGGGCTTGGATTCAGAAGTTGTGGGCTGGCAATGTGCCGCATAATTTTTGGCGTGGCGACAACCCCCTCAATACATCAAACCACTCTTTCAACAAACAAAAGTAAATATTGTTTTTTTTAAAAAAATACATAGTAGTATTTAATGTATCATTCATTAGCCCCAATAAAAAGAACAGAAGAAATTATGACGTATCAGTTGAGTGGTAATGATTTTTGGGAGGGTTTGTTTTGGGGGGTATGATATGTTCCGTACAGTACAAGCGATGCGTTTCAGCAACTCGCCGGAGTGTTGTTTTAAATTTTTCAATGCAGAGTAACTTATAATGTAGTCCATGGATAAAACGATTTAGAAACACCAAATCTGTTGGGGAGCTAAGAAAAATAGTAGCATGAAGGGTGGTTTGCACTACGGTGTCGATCAGGAATAAAGGGCATGAACCAACATCTGTTAGGCCCAAACTGAGACTCCTGTAAATAAATTTCTTATCCGTCGGATTACAAGGAACGAATTGGTTTGGTCTAATGTTGATAATATACTCACGCGGCTGTTCCGGCAATGCCTCCGTCAATCCAATATTTGGTGAGGACTCCGGCAGAATACCGGTTGGCCGAGGTACGCTAGGGGGGGAAGAGTAGCTCAGTATTATCCTTGCAGTCGTGGGAAAAAGTGGAGTTCACACTGGGCCGTTCGGCAACGACAACTACAGACCAACTTTTGCTTTCCAAGAGAGAATGACTGTATCTATACTTATGAAACTTATTACAATACATGTTTAAATGTTCTCTGGAGTGGTTAACTCTCGTCTTCCGCTATTATCGGAGAAAGGCATTATGTCGCTGTGGAGCAAAGGGTTGGAAAGCGGGCGTGATACTATCTTGGGATGTGCCAAGCCACCATCGTGAGCTCCACTTTTTCTTACGATTACTTCCCTCCAAATAACTGAGGTGCTGAATAAGGCGCGCGCTTGCTCGAGTGGTTAAGGAATTCTACTAGGCACAAAGGGGGGGTGTTTTCGTAGAAGACAGGGATTATCTCCTGGGTGAACTTAAATTAGCCGCGCGAGGTTATCCTAGCCCTTGCACTGGTAGCCAGAGGCGCCATATTGGTTTGAGAAAGTTCAGGATGTGCGACCCAAGTTTCTAGCTACCAGGTTCTGCAATGGTAATAAACCCCCCGTTTCTCTCGCTCTCTGGGATTGGATCATCTAGCACCACCACACCTCACAAGCCTTTCCTCTACATCCCTCTATAACCATAATCCTCAAAGATATAATATTTATATCAACACCACCAACTCGCAAAATAATATTAGCAATCTTTTCAATACCCCCAGCTACCGGAATCGTAATACTATCCCTTCTGCCCACAGCACCGATAGTTTCAACATGTACAACAGTCATGACCTCGCCGCCACCGATGAGCGGTCCGAAATCCTGACTTGGCTGTCGCCTCTCGAACCCCATTTACGGCATAACGACATTCGAATACGCCGGGTTAAGGGCGTGGGAGAGTGGCTTTTGGGCACAGAGGAATTTAGAAGCTGGAAGAACGGTGATTGCCAAGGTGAACCGCAAAAGGCAACTATGTTTTGTTCCGGCAATCTAGGGGTCGGCAAGACTTACATGAGGTAAGACACCTGACGTCAGGAAAGCACAAAGCTAGAGTTCTTTCTAACAATTTACGATTTTAGTTCACTTGTCATAGATACCTTATGCGACGAGCCGGGAGAGGGCGGAGAGGATAATGCCGTGGCCTGCTTCTATTTCGATTCCACGGCGCAAAAGGAGCAGTCCGCGGTGAGTGTGTTGGGCGCTCTGTTGAAGCAGGTCGTTAGTAGTCTTGGGCAAATCCCTGAAGAAATAACGGATGCCTTTCGAAGGCATAAGAAATTCATCGGTGGACGGGATCTGCAGCTTTCTGAGATTGTGAAGATGTTGGGGAGCCTCTCATCTACGCAGCGCACCTTTTTGTGCCTTGACGCGCTAGACGAATGCGCTGCACCAGACCGCTCCATGATACTTCTCTCACTCAGGTACATCACCGAAATATCTCCCACCACAAGTGTATTCCTGACCGGGAGACCATACGTCAGTAGTGAAGTGGAGAAGCACTTCCTAGAGGGAATAGCACATGTATCTTTAAGCCCCAGAACTGGTGATATTATCCAATACATCCAGACAAAACTTGCTGAAGACACAATATGGGGTGAGATGGATATAAATTTAGAGGCAGAAATTGTGAAGAAGATTCGGGAAACTTCCTCGGAGATGTGAGTATGATTGGCGGACACGGAGCCTTACCCAAGATATCAGCTGACAGATATATATGCAGATTCCGGTTAGTCTCTCTAAACCTCGACGCAATTCTGCAGGAGACTACCATTCATAGGCGGCGAGAAAGGATCCGAGTGATGAGCGGTGAATCGGGCCTCGAAGACACCTACGGCATAACATTAGATCGGATCAAGGCACAGGGCGGCCACAAATCAAATCTCGGGACCACAGCTCTGATGTGGATATGCCATTCGGAACGGCAGCTGAAAGTAGAAGAGCTCTGTCAGGCCTTGGCGGTGGAAATAGAATCGACGGATTACAATGACAATGAGGTTCCCTCAATAGAGACAGTGTTAAGCTACTGCCAAGGATTTGTTGTGGTGGATAAGGAGGGATCGACCGTTCAACTCATCCACCATACGCTCCGGGAGTATTTGGTTAATCATAGGAGCCTTTTCCAGTACCCTCATATGATTATCGCGGAGACCTGCTTGAAATACCTGAATTCGCAGCAGGTAATGGCCCTCTCGGACGCTCGCGATCGGAGTATTCAACACTTGCCCTTCCTGGAATATTCAGCCTTGTATTGGGGAGCTCACATCAAAAACCAGCTGACGGATGTTGGGGAAGAGCACGCACTGAAACTATTAAGCTGCTACGAACGCCATATACCAATTAGGGCACTCTTGGAATACATGCTCGATCGAGATCCTCCTCGTTCTATTGTTGGATTTTGCAAATTCACGAGACTACACTTTGCGTCCATATTTAGGCTTGTTGAGATTGCGAGGGCTTTGACAATAATGGACGGGGTGGATATAAACGGGGTGGATGAAACTGGTGTTACACCTCTGATACGGGCTGCTATGAATGGACATGAGGAAGTGGTGAAGCTGTTACTGGGACGCGAAGATATCAACCCCGATAGGCCAGGCGATGACAGCCGAGCGCCAATCTCGTGGGCTGCGGCGAATGGACACGGGGCAGTGGTAGAGCTGTTACTGGAGCGGAAAGAGGTCGACCCTAATAAGGTAGACTTCGTTGGCCTAACGCCGATCTCGTGGGCCGCGGCGAATGGACATGGGGCAGTGGTAAAGGTGTTACTTGGGCGGAAAGAGGTCGACCTTAACAGTGTAGACTTCGTCGGCCTAACACCAATCTTGTGGGCTGCTAGGAATGGACATGAGGCAGTGGTAGCGCTGTTGCTTGGACGAGAAGACATCAACCCCGATAGGCCAGACTCCAGCAGCCGATTACCAGTGTCGTGGGCCGCTGAGAGTAGACACGAGGCTGTGGTGAAGCTGCTACTAGGGCAGAAAGGCCTCAACCCCTATAGGTCGGGCCATTTAGACCAAACACCAATCCTACTGGCTGCCGCGAATGGACATAAAGCAGTGGTGAATCTGTTACTGGAGCGCGAAGACGTCAACCCCGATAGGCCGGACAACCGTGGCCAAACACCGATATCGTGGGCTGCCGAGAACGGGCATAAGGCAGTTGTGAAGCTGTTACTGGGAAGGGAAGAGGTCAACCCCGATAGGCTAGACAACTACGGCCGAACACCAATATCTTGGGCCGCTAGGAATGGATATGAGACAGTGGTGAAGTTGTTACTTGCACGAGAAGAGGTCAACCCCGATAGACCAGACAAAAGCGGCCAAACACCGATCTCGATAGCTGCCAAGCATGGGCAAGATTCCGTAGTGAGGCTATTACTAGGACGGAAAGACGTCAACCCCGATAGGCCACACTGCCGAGGCCTTAAACCGATCTCCTTGGCCGCCATGTATGGACATGAGGCAGTAGTAAATCTACTGCTTGGACTGGGAAACGTCAACCCCAATAGTCGGGACCGTTGGGGGCGAACGCCAATCTTGCTAGCTGCTAAGAATGGGCATAAGAGAGTAGTAAAGCTATTACTTGGACGGAAAGATGTAAACCCCGATAGGCCGGACAGTAAGGGCCGGACGCCAATCTCGTGGGCTGCCAAAAATGGACATAACGCAGTAGTGCAGCTGTTTCGTGGGTGGCAAGACACCAACCCTAGCAGTCCGCACACCCGGGCTGTGCTAAGAGAAGGTACCAGGATATCACAAAGTTAATAACGGATTCACGAGCCCTAGCCACACCACCTCCTGATCCCGGAGCGATATAATACTTCTTAGCTATCCTCGAGCCTTGACCTTGGCACTATCCCTAATTGCGCCCCGGTTTCGCTTCCACTGGCCTCACAGCTTCCATCACCTCTTGCTCAGCTCCTAGGCATCCAAATACCATCTGGTTGATTTTTCCGCTCTTTCTACCCTTCCTCCCTTTACTTGACCATGATATAACTACCACCTTTTAGGGTGACTCTACTCACTATATCCTTTGCGAAATTAATTCCATGCCTGTTCCGGAACGGCCCTTCACTCCCTACCCCAGTATGATACGGGAATTGTCTGCGATTCCCCTTTCCTATTTCTGAATTCGCTGTGATATAAGTCGCGGTGAGAAATTGCCCTCGAGGGCTGCGGTTGCGGCACGAAGCTTAAGCTCACATTCTTACGATATCCAATCCCATCCCGGTTTCTAGTTTACAATTGATTTTGATTTCGGCATATGTTTTGTTTTCGTTCTCTTTATTTTCTTATTTCCTTTCCCTTCTCATTTCTCCTCTAAGAATCGATGTAAGTTAGATACCGATTTATTAAGACAGAATTCTCTCCTCATTCCCCATCCTCCATAAAGCGATCACAGTATGCGTCCCCAAGAAACATAGAACTATGTACTCCTAATTTCCGAGTAAGAACTCCCCCCTTCATTCCCCGATAGAGGAGGAGCTTCATTTCTATAGTAATAGGACAAAATTCATTGTTGGTGGGCCCAAGTAAATTTATAATACCTCCAAAAACACCTTGAAATCGAGGAAATTCCGGGTATGGAGAATCCCTATTTGTATCCCCACCTCTCAACTAATCACAACAAAAAATGTATCAATGACCAGCCAGGAACCTAGTGATAATTGAATTCGCATTTTTATAAAGTATTTCTTTGCTCTGTGGCCAGTGCTAGTTTGCTGGGGCAAATCACTCTGCTACAGGAGCTAGGTGGCAAGAATTTATATGGGCGCCCATAGAAAAAGACAGATGTTTTCAAAATCGCCAATTTTGAATCACGACAGTTCATCCAATATCACACTGTTAGCTCCAATATTAAAGTTACCTGTTTAAAATAGACTGAGTGGCTATTTCATATAGGATTGATCAGCTGGAACTGTAGGCGGTGGAGTTCTTGTGCTCTGAAAAGGGTTGTTTTTAGTGTAAAAAGGGCGAAAACTACGACTTTTGTCAGGGCGCTGGTACAAAATAACTAGCCTTGGCATTGGAACTCTACAGCTACGATATACGAGCGGGCCGATTTCCGTCTCTTCCTCCTTCTTTACCGTGACCACTATACCGTAAAAACTGGGAAAACTGGAAATGGCCCTAACTCGTCGATCATGAATTGTGGCTTGAAACAGGGGGGTCCAAAAATAGGCTAATATAAAAATCAAAGAACGAGTGATAGCTTGTGTCGGCGTTCACAGGAGAAGACACTGCTATCTTTAAGACCACTCTGCCATATAAGAAGGTGAATAAATGGAAGCCAGAGCTGTCATGAAAACCTTTGGGACACTCAGCCAATCGATATCCATGCTTTAAGTGGTCATTGTTCCCAGATCAATTTCTAGGATACAGTGGTTTAGGTCATTATTCTATTCATTCTCGGTCAACATATTCCACCCTGTGATCATACTCATCCTCCACAGAGGCTGTTTCCCCAGCTAGTGGTTCCCAAATCTCAGAAGCAAGAGTTTCGCTATCCATTCCCCCTCTCCTCCAGTCTCCAATTTGTAATAAGTCTTGTGATATCCCTTTTACTGAGAGTTCATTATCACATGAACCATCAATTGGAAGAGTTAGTCCTAGTGAGCGAAAAGTCTGGATTACAGATTCCTGATTTCTTTCACAAAAGATCTCCCATGCCTAACCAACTGCATGGGTAACTAGTACTCTTCGTTCAGCAATTGCAGAAAGATTTGTGTGCAATAGTTCTCGTAGGCTGGTATGGTTGATAGTTTCATAGTTGTCTAGGAGGTTGTCTAAAAGATCACGGAGGATGACTTTAAAGGGTTTATTGATGGACACATCAGGAGGTTGGACGAGGCCGGTGCAGCCGGCTGGTATCATCGAGGGAATAATGTCGTGTGCATTAAGAGTAGCTAAGACTTCTTCCGTAGAATGAAACTTGGCCACATCCAGTGCGAGTAGTCGAGGCCCCGAAGGTAGTGCAGGAACAAGCATGTTGTTAATCCAATTGACTAGCAAGTCTGAATTAGCGTATGCTGTTTCATTCCAGAGAACAAATATGTCCTTGTTGTATCGTAAGGTTTCCTCCTCCCTTTTGCGCTGGTAATACATGGCCCGCCTCCCTTCATAGTTTTCTTTTCCTCGAAAAATAATTGTAGGCTGTACTCGATTCTTTCCACTTCCAAAAGCAGCTAAAATAATCATGGCCTGGCGCTTATCCCATCCACTATTAGAAGCCTTTACTTGCACTGTTCTGCTCCCCTTATCTGCATAGGTCTGTCCGCTAAGGTATTCGAAAGGCAATGGGGTTTCATCAACATTGCAAATACTATCTAGTAGATATCTACCAACAACTCTTAGCTCATCAGAGGTGCTTGGACGAATTTGGGCATTCCTTCGGTTGAATTGGAGCCAAGAAAGTATCGCAGAAACGTACTCGGAAGGGATCTTCTGTGAAACATTGGTTGCAAAGCGGAGGGTAATTGAATGCCGGGAAAGGAAGCCTTGGAACCATCCATTGGAGAATTCGAAGTCTTCAACTGGGGTATTGGCAGCTGGGTAGCACTCGTGGTAGGAGAGTCGGGCTTGTTGCTGGAACCACCTCCGGCGAAAGGCTTTTCGTTCTTCTCGGCGATGCTGGTATTTCTTGTATAGGTTGGCCTCAAGCTCTGGCCATTTACACCTACCACCACCTTTACCACTCCCCCTACTGCCCTTCCTGCCTCCTATGATTTTCTCCTGATTTTCTCTCCAGTTGTGGAGAGTTGTTACTGGAACACGATATCGTTCAGAAACCTCTCGCATGAGTGGTGCTCGGCATTCAACCTGTTGTGAAGAAGGTCCCGTCGATGGGTATTCAATTCGCTCGTATGTCCACCACTCTAGTACCTTAATCTTATATTCTCGTGAATAGGATTGTTGAACCCGTTGGCGAGGCTTTCTGTACTGCTTTGGTGTCCGCTCGGAAATTGGCTTTGATACTTTCCCCGGTCTTTGGGTAGAGATTGGAAGAGTTGGCTGATAAGGAACTTGATGATTGGGTTCTTGGAATGGTATACTATGGATTGGTGTAGAATTCGTTTCTGCTTGTTCCTCGGGCTTCGGATTGAGAAGTTCGTAAATCAGCATTCTGGCCGCTAATTGATCATCTGGGGTAGGGCTTTTTCGTGTTTTTTTCACTTGGTTAAGCTAGGTGCTCTTTAAGTTACCTTTTTTCCCAGCCAACCGGAATGACTTACTAGTTCTACATTATGTTGACTCGATTTTGTCTTTGAAATACTCATCAAATTCGTTCCACCTCGTATTTATATGACTCGACAGCTACCAGTCATGGAGTTGTTGAGGTTGAAATAAAGAGAAATGTACCCTGGCCATGTTATTGTTGTTGGAAATCACCGGTGATCATTCCACACCCAAGTATTTTTTACCTGTTTGTACCTTTCCTATATTTCTTAGTTGTTAGTTACTAGTTCCTTTGTCAGTCATTATCAATCTCGGAGGAGGAGCGA
>Ga0307517_10006473_pt1 | contig 17325 bp, 10 predicted proteins | sample 23_EM_MG_FD_194515 | JGI IMG/M metagenome (GOLD analysis project Ga0307517, IMG submission 194515) | Populus trichocarpa ectomycorrhiza microbial communities from riparian zone in the Pacific Northwest, United States - 23_EM | ecosystem: Host-associated > Plants > Roots > Unclassified | place...
ACCCAAAAAAATAGCAATGTCAAATTCTCAATCAACCAGAATAACTAGGGATAAAATTAAAAAAAATCGTCAAGAAAAAAATAAAATTAAAAAGAACAAGGACCATATTTGATAGAAAAAAAAGATGAAATCAAACTATGAGGAATGAAATTAAAAATCAATTTCAATTAAGAAAAATATATGAAAAAAATAAGAATCAAGATAACAAGGGCTAAATTTAATATAAAAAAAATCAAATATATTGCAATGAAAGAAACGATGATCTAATTTAATTCAATGAACAAATGGCCGGACTTCTTTGACTTTTCGCAATCCCAGAGCGTTTTTCAAGAAGAAAAAAGAAAAAACAGGGGGAGAAAAACGTGCTAACGGAGCTCAACCACCTCTCGTCCAGAGGCATGAACCACACCTTCATGACAGGGCGGCGAGATCTAATACCTCCTTGGACAACAGTGTTGAAAGGTTGGACGGCGCTATGTGCATCATAGAAAAGCGCAAGCAATTCCCACTTGCCGATGTACATTTTAACTATTTTTTATGTAAATTATATTATATATACTAAATGACTCAATGACCTTGTACTCCATGTGAGAATTACTGAAAATCCAGAATGAAATGAAAAATAAAAAACTCTGCCAGAATAAAATGACAGTGCAAATCCATATTACTAAGACGTGACTGTATACACGATAAAACACTGATTTTTTTTTAGCTTAATAAATATAAATTACCAAATTTGTTTTACAACCTCAGCTAAAAAAACCTAAAAAGAAAAAAGACAATAGAAAAAAGAGTTTATTTCTCTCTCTCCAAACATTCTAGTACAGTACTCTTTTAGAAAGGGAACTGTAGGAACAGAACCTCCAAAATAATGGCTGTCCTTGTACCTCAACATTGATAGATCTCATTCATTCAAAGGTTAACCTTTGAATGCCAGAAAGGATGGGTGAGGTGTGGGGGAGTGTTTGGACAACCCCCCTTCAACCACCGTCTTCTTTTTTAATACCTATCCCAGATCCATGCAAAGATTGTTCGAGGTTTGGATAATCTTGTAATAAGAAAGACCCCACCTCAATATCTCCCATATCTCAAGGGCCCCACAAATTCTCAAACGATAACGACCGTCAAATATTTCCAACTCAGATCTAGGAGCGAAAGGGATGGATGGCCAAAACTTGCAAGATTCCAATATTTATTGCCTAAATGCCCCCCCCTCTCTCTGTTTTTGCAATGCCAGGACAGGACTCCACTATTCACGTTTAAAAAACAAACAAGATGCGTGCTTCATTTTTATTATTTAGATATTTAAAAATGAAATTTATTATTTCTTAAGTACACCAGAAGTGTTTTTAAAATCATTTGAAAGAAAAAGACAATTTTATCTTAATCAATGCACACAGCGATTTCTGTCGAATAAAAAAACAAAAATCAACAATCGTGAAGATCTGCTACCGTAGACCGGAGAGTACTAGATTCTACCTGGATTGTTCAATAAAAAGAGAGAGAGAGAGATGGACCCCATCAAGCGATAAACAATGACCACTGTATTAAATTGATTGATTGATCTCTCTCTCTCTCTCTCTCTCTGAGTTTGAAGAGGTGACCACACCCTTTTCAAGATAGGGGGAAAAAAAAGCTCTCTCTGCTGTACTATACACGACTATACTGCCCTCCCTTTCTCTCTCTCAGCTTCATCTCTCTCTCTCTCCCTTAAAAAAGAAAAAGAAAAAAACACAAACCCTCACAAAAACAAAAAGAAGTCCTTTTCAGTAGTGAGGTTCACTTGACTTGTCTCATTCATTTCTCTCCAACGAAAGATTTTCATTTACCAAGAGTGGGAGAGTTAAGTTATTCTTGTTCTTGAGATCTGAAAGGAAAGTTAGGGTTTTTATTTTGTGTGGAGAGAGAAATGTGGGAGGAAAAGGAGAAGATCTGAGAAGTACAGGAAGCTAGCAAGGAGGGTTTTGTATTGTGGTTGTGGAACTGGAAGTGGTTTTAGATGGTAGTTGTTTCCAAGTTGAACAAGTATATTTTTGGTTTTACTGGCAGTGGTGATGGTGGGAGGGTGGGTGGGTGGGTGGGTCTTCTCTTCTTTGGTTAAATAATAATTGAGAGATATTATTATTAGTGCTTGGTTTCTGAGGCTGTTAATTAAAGACTGTATTTTGTTTTTTTTTTTAATTTTTGAAGAATGAGACTTTCTTCTTCTTCTTCTACTGGGTTTAATCAGCAGACTCCAGAAGGTAAAACAGATTCAATCGTTGGTGTGTTGATATTTTTTCACTGCTTTTCCTACACTTTCATGCCGATTTTTACATGGGGCGCTTGCATCTTGTGCTTTAAATGCATTTTTTTGTGAAAATTTCAAGTTTTTTACTGAACATTAAAAATTGCTCCATATTTGTATGTGTATGCCCTGATTTCTTGCTATAATTGTTGATGTGCCATGCAAATTCATGCAATTGTGCGAAAATGCTTGTTTCTTTTGTAGGGGATAAAAAATGTTTGAATTCTGAGCTATGGCATGCATGCGCGGGGCCTCTTGTGTCTCTGCCTCACGTTGGAAGCCGAGTTGTGTACTTTCCACAGGGTCATAGTGAACAGGTCAGTGAAATAAATTTGTTTAATTACAGCCTTGCTGTCGAAATGTAGCATTAGGAGAACACATATGCATGTTTGACAACCTATCAGTGATATTACCTTATTCATCACTAAACATATCGGTTCTGGATAATATGTGGTTGTTTACGAGTTATTTCATATGGATAATTGTTGTAAAAGGAAAAAATATCTTGTATTTCGCAGACTAGCAACTTGCTTCATATGTAATTTTACTTTTGTAATGTTAAATAGATGCTTGGGCTCGTTTTTTGAAAATTGCTTTGTTCATGTACTTCTCATTGTATGTATTAAGGTGCATACTTTCTCTCTTTTTTTACTGGAGAAATTGTGTCTTTTAACCTCATGTGCATGTAAACATGTAATTTTTGTTTTTCACCATTCTGTAGCAGTTCAAGAGTCTTCCATTTTCTTTGTAGGTTGCTGCTTCAACCAACAAGGAAGTTGATGCTCACATCCCTAATTACCCAAGCTTGCCTCCACAACTAATCTGCCAGCTTCACAATGTTACTATGCATGTAAGCAATTTTGTTCTTAATCTACTCTGATGGGCATAATGTGCTGGCTGCTGTCGAACTCAAATGTTTTAACTACAGGCTGATGTTGAGACAGACGAAGTTTATGCTCAAATGACCTTGCAGCCATTAAGTCAGGTATCTTAAATGCCTAGCTTGGATTTTGATTTTCCTTGTCTTGTGCCGTTTTTTGTGCCTTGACGTACTTCTTTTTCAGGACGATCAAAAGGATGCTTACCTATTGCCAGCAGAGCTAGGTACTGCCAGCAAACAGCCGACTAACTATTTCTGTAAAACATTGACTGCAAGTGATACTAGCACTCACGGAGGATTTTCTGTTCCTCGACGAGCAGCTGAAAAAGTCTTTCCTACTCTTGTAGGTCCCACTATCTTTTCACCCGTTTTCAATTCATGACGTATCTGCAGGTTTTGAGCTAATTGTTATCATTCTTCTTTAATTTAATTTAGTTTGTTCTATTTTGTTGTACTTTTAGGATTACTCCCAGACGCCTCCAGCTCAAGAACTAATTGCAAGAGATCTTCATGATAATGAGTGGAAATTCAGACATATATTTCGAGGTGAGTTGTGTTATGTAACTGCTCAAGATTTCGTGTTGACATATTTGGGATAATCATTTTTCGGTATTGTTTGCCTGCTGATCTGTGTTTGTTTGTTTGTTTTTAATGTTATTTGTCCATTCTGCTTTAGCTTGGCTGTTCCCATATTTGTTTAATGTGACAAGGTTTGAGTCAGAAATTGCTTTCCTACCTCTAGATGCAAGTAATCAGTGACACCTTTGATATTGTTGATTGTGCTTTTGTGAGGACCAGACTCCAAACTGGTTATAAAATCTTAAATAAAGTAGCAATACAAACAAATTCCTGGATAGGAAACTAGAGTCAAATGCTACTAAATGGAGAAATAGATTGGATTCTGAAATAAGACGTAGTTAATAAGAATCAAAACAAAACTAAAACTCCTAATGTCAACCAAAAATCTCAACTAATCAAATAAAAATAGTTTCAGATATCAATCTTTGAAGTCTTTCTTGGTTCCCGATCACAAATTTATTAGAGATGACAAGTTCATATAGGTGTTCTCATTCACCAAGTAAAACAAAACTATTTTTAGATAGATTATAATTTCATAATATATTAAATAGAAAAAGGAAAAGTGTGCTTGGCAATTCTAAAGTTTATTGTTTTATAATCATTGAATATGAAGATTGAAAAGTCTCACTAATGAAATTGAAGAAAAATACATACATAGAAATGATCCTGAGATGGGGTGGAAGTTGAGTTTCTCTCAGAATTGTTTTGGTCAATATTGTTCTTTTTCTTATGGAATTGGAAATTGAATAAGAACTTGAACTCTGGCAGCAAAATAAAGTAGCATGCTTGAATTTAGTACCAGCTTACGTGACAATGGTGATAACATTGGTAAAAAGTAATACGAGGGTAGTGGATATTCTTGCCAAAGTGATGAGAAGAAACTGACAGGATGTTCCAAGAGTCAAATTCCTGCTTATAATGACTTTTCTCACTGAATTTTCAGGACAACCCAAGAGGCATCTTCTTACAACAGGATGGAGTGTCTTTGTTAGTGCAAAGAGGCTTGTTGCTGGTGATTCTGTCCTTTTCATTTGGTAGGATATTTCTCAACCCTGATTGGATTATTTAACTTGCTTTTACAAAATCTCTACATGGATGGGCATGTTGAGAGTCAATCCTTCTAAGATAGGGATGAATCTATCCTGATGGTAGCTTAAAAAACCCAAGAAAATTCTCCTCATTCTTTGCTCTATATTTCTGACAGTGAACTATAGAGATTTAAACTAGAAGCATTCCAAATTTACCTATTTTTTTTTGTTAAGAGGGGTTCAGCCAAGCTGTTTCCAATGCCTGTTTGCACACTGCATGTGCAATGTAGCTTTGTGGCAAGCATCTTCCTTTTGGCTGATCTCAAATCTATTGATGCTGAAAGTTGAATGGCCCTCAATTCTATCGATAATCACATTTTAATAAACATTTTATATTTCATCAGGAATGAGAAGAACCAATTACTCTTGGGTATTCGGCGAGCGAATCGTCCTCAAACTTTCATGCCTTCGTCAGTTTTATCAAGTGATAGCATGCATATAGGTCTTCTTGCTGCTGCAGCTCATGCAGCAGCCACTAATAGCCGTTTTACAATATTTTATAACCCCAGGTGAAATATCTTCTAGTGCAACTTTGAAAATATTTTAACATTATAATGTATGCATTGTTTATTTATGTTTTTTGATTTCAGGGCTAGTCCTTCAGAATTTGTCATTCCCCTGGTCAAGTATATTAAAGCAGTATACCATACAAGGGTTTCTGTGGGCATGAGATTTAGGATGCTATTTGAGACAGAAGAGTCAAGTGTCCGCCGGTAAGTCTCTTAGTAGTTTTACATGGAATTGATTCTTTTAGACAAAATCTTGTTTTGTCATTTTGTTGCTGGTAATTTGTTATGCTGTTGCAAGTGACTGTAATTTTGATTAAAATATTGCGTAGTCAGCAACTTTTTAGAGAGCTAAGTACTCAGCTGCCCCTTTAATGTGTTAAACCGATGGTGCTTGGGAGAACTTGGTCTTAAAGTACCCTTGTTGCTTACTCATTGGCTTAAAGGTGCCTCAGTTGCACTCTCTTTTTACACTTATAACCAGTTCTGCAATTTGTTCTTTTGAAGAGATGGACTTGACAGGCAATTTTTGGCCTGTAGTGCTTTGTTTATAATGGGATGCCATATGGATTGGGTGTGTGGTCCATCCTTCACTTTTGTGTGACATCTAAGAATTCCTACTGAGTGATGCCTAGTAGTTCGAATGCAATCCAGGCCTTTCTAACCATGGTCTATTTGCTACCATTTTTCTATTCCATCTTTGTTAAGATATGATGCCTATCTTTGGCCTTCACTTGGGAGTTTATAGTTTTCATTTGAGTAGCCATTTAAGATGATGTTAGAGCCTAACATTGTGTTCAGGAGTTCATATTGTGGTAACCAAGGTTGTCAAAAACGCTTTTTTGACACGACACGAAAAATACAATATAAACTCGGATCGTAAAATCGTAAGTAATTTTATTTTTGAACTAATTTTATATTTGATAATTCCAGCCAAGAAATTAAATTACATTAAAATATGATAAAGTGAGTCAATAATATTATAATCAATGAGTGATCTAAATAAAATGAGAGATATAGATAGTATGAATCAATAAATTAATGACATGGAGAAATAAAAAGTCTCAGAACAAAACTTCTCAATACAGGGGAATCACTGAATGGTAGGAAGTACACATGAACCCTGTGACAACTTCGTTGTTCCCATCACAATAAGTCCTAATGGACCCCTTTTGGGTTGGAGCTAATGAGCTTAAACTAGTAATTAACTAACATAAATTCAAAAATGAAACAAACCCCTAAACAATGTCTAATGCGCTAGAAAAAATTCAAATTCAAAATAATTATTCAAAATTAAATAAATAAATAAAATAGAATAATAAAAAAAGTCTTCATGTTAAAATTCCTCCATGTAGCTCAAATCTCCAATTTTCGCATATTCTTGGCTGATTTGAGTCCTAATTTTAAACATGTCGTTCTCTCTAATCTAGATGAATTACTGGGCCTATGATATATGGTTGGAAAGCTTCAGATGTCTAGTTTCTAGCCCAACTTTAATCACAACAAAATTCCACCGGTAGCTGTAGATATATCCCAAACAGTACACGAAGGTCTAGTTTGACATATTTGACAAGATTCTACTAACTTTGATCCTTTGAAATGTTATGTTCCCGAACTCCATTTGACTTGAAAATTTACCACAATATATTTTCTGTGTCTAATATTTTCCTGTAAAATTTCAGCTCTATCCAATATATGGTTTGAAAGATATGCCTAATCTCGCAAAAACTAGTCAGCATATATAAGGCCAAACTTGGACCTGACTTGGTTCATATCACAAATTTAGTAAACTTATAAAATCAGAACGAGTTTATCGATTTTACTGATTTTGTACGAGTTAAGTCTGATTTTACTGGTTTTCGAGTTTTTAGTCTGATTTTGCATGTTAGATGCATGTTGACTCGGTACGATTTTACAAGTTAACTCGCGATTTTAACAACAATGGTGGTAACGTTTATAATTTATAAACTAATCCATGTTTCAAGTCTGATAGGGTTTCACATGAAGGTGCTTACTAATCAATACAGCCTGTCTTTGGTTTTCATCTAATAGCTTAAGGTTTTGGGTTGAGTGGTTGTTGATAAGTTTGAGCTATTTCCTTACAGTCATGCATTTTTGTATCTTTTTTTGATTGCCAAGCCACCTAAGCCATATTTAATCAGCCTTTTCATTGTCTAGCAACTGCCCAGATTGCTCATACATCATATTAGGCATCAGTTTCCAATTTTACCCCTAATTTCATTTTCTTTCATTCAACTATAGTCAACTGGCTCATTTTATTTTATTTTATGCATTTTACACTTCTTATTCAAGTTTAATGCTGGATCAATAGTTATCCTTTGGAGTGCATAAACACGAATGCGTAAGAAGCATGTGATTATTGTTACATGGAATGCTATTTTATGGTGAAAAGCACAAAATGTATTGCTAGAACACTGCCTTCCTGGTTGGCCCAGAGGTGGCAATCAAGGAAGGGGATTGGATTCAGTTCAAATAAATTTTTGGTGCTGATGTGCTAAAACCAAAATTTTCAACAGTGATGCAAATTATCTTTCACATTAAATCGAGGTGATAGATTGATGCAGGCTGTAAGATGGATCAAAATGATGAGTGCATCATTTATAGTGATGGACAGCTACCAAAAAATTAAGGAATGGCTATTTGTAGTCTCTCCAATGTTATAGCTGTTGGAAACAACTGGGACATGACCACCCTTTTCCAACTCTTAAACTATACCTGTTTTTTGTTTCTACTTCCTCACGCCTGGTATTGATTTATCATCAGTTTGTGGAGTTAGTACTCTTTTGTCTGATTTCATTTACTTTTTTTTTTGCTTCCTTTGGTCCCATTCTCCAGAAAATATCTTCAACTTTTCATTTGTCTGAATGTATCTTCTGTTGTCTCATCTGAAATAACTAGTATAGTTATTTTTATTTTCTGTAGCAGTTTGGTATTTGGAATCTTTGATTTGATGGATTCAAAAGCTCGTAGCGTTATCTTTTTTTTTTTCCATGCCTCTTTGCTATCTTATTTTTAAAATTTTCATTTTTCCAGATGCATTTTTCTTTCCTGTCACTTTAAAAGATTCCTGTGATGTCTTACCTGTAAATGCACCCAGTAGATATCTTCACTGACTCTAGCATGTTTTATTCCAGATACATGGGTACTATAACTGGTATTAGTGATTTAGATCCTGTTCGCTGGCCAAATTCACATTGGCGCTCTGTCAAGGTTCGTTGGAACTTCATTGTTTTTTGTACTTGTATCTGTGAAGACCTTTCATTAATGATTTATTCATAGTTTTTCTTTGTTGTGCAATTTTAAATAACTTTTTTACTGCTAATTTAGGTTGGCTGGGATGAATCCACTGCAGGGGAGAGGCAGCCAAGAGTATCTTTGTGGGAGATTGAGCCGTTAACAACATTCCCAATGTATCCATCTGCCTTCCCTATGAGACTGAAAAGGCCATGGCCATCTGGGCTACCGTCTTTCCATGGTATGTGTCATTTTTGCTCAAGATTAGGAAGAATGGTTTTGTTGTGATGAATCAAATATCAAGTTTGACACTTAAATGATCCCCCCTCCTGAATCTGCTAAAACCAGGTCTGCAAGATGGTGATTTGAACATTAATTCACCAATGATGTGGCTTCAAGGAGGGGTTGGAGATCTGGGAGTTCAATCTTTGAACTTCCAGAGCTTTGGTGTTGCTCCTTGGATCCAGCCAAGGTTTGATACTTCTATGCCAGCTCTACAACCTGAAATGTACCAAACAATGGCAGCTGCTGCACTTCAGGAAATGCGAACAGTGGAATCTTCCAAACTAGCTTCTCAATCTCATTTGCAGTTCCAACAATCTCAAAATGTATCTAATGGGCCTGCTGCTTTGATTCAGAGGCAGATGTTGCAGCAGTCCAATCTTCAGCACGCACTTCTTCAAAACTTTCAAGAAAACCAGGCTTCAACACAGGCCCAGTTTCTACAACAACATTTGCAGCATCGCAATCAGTATACTGGTCAGCAGCTGCAACAGCATCAACCACAGCTGCAGCAAGTTCAACAGCCTAAACAACTGAATGAATTGTCTGCCCCACAGCAGATCCCGAATGTAATATCAGCTCTGCCTCATCTTACTTCAGTCGCCCCATCCCAGTCTCCATCTTTGCAGCCAATTTCTTCCCAGTGCCAGCAGCAGGCCTTTTCAGAACCACTTGGAAACTCAATTGCTGCATCTGATGTTTCTTCAATGCACAGTGTCATTGGTTCATTATCCCAGGATGGAGGATCCCACTTGCTTAATTCTAATGGATCCAACCCTGTCATCTCCCCTGCTTTATTATCAAAGCGAGCAGCAATTGATCCACAGCTTTCTTCTGGTGCTGCTCATTGTGCGCTACCCCAGGTTGAACAGTTGAGAACTACACAATCAACTGTGTCTGATCTTGCTACCTTGTTAGCTCCATTCTCTGGAAGAGAGTATTCTACCTATCAAGGTGCTAATGATCCACAAAACAATCTGCTGTTTGGAGTTAACATTGATTCTTCAACCTTCATGCTTCAGCATGGGATACCAAACCTGAGAAATATTGGCACTGAAAATGATCCGTTGTCTATGCCATTTGCTGCTTCAACTTTTACAAGTGCTACTGGAAGTGATATTCCACTTAATTCAGACATGACAGCTTCAAGTTGTGTAGATGAATCAGGTTTCTTACAGTCCTCTGAAAATGTGGATCAAGTAAACCCATCAACAAGAACCTTTGTGAAGGTAAATTGTTAGTCATACATGTCTGTGCATATGCGTAAATGTATACATAATCTGGCAATAGGTTTTCAACTTGCAAGTGTATCTTTTGTTAACGTTCACCTATGCACAGTATGAAAATTCAACCAGGCTGGTGGAACTTGTTTAAATAATTTAGGGCACGCTGAAGTGGTATCATAAACAACCATGATTGCCTTCCAGAGAAAAGCACCCTTTCAATTTTTTTTCACTGCCATTTGACTGTACTGTTTAAGTAATTTTTCTTGCTCTTGCCATATTTTATGTCGTGTGCTGTAGATGCCCATCTCCATGCATCTGAAAGTGCTCTGATTTTGAATGAGCTATATTGCACAAGTATTGGTATTTGGTACAAATCTAATGTGATAAGAGGGTATTTTGTGATTTCTGTGCTTCACAGTTTGCAACAGTTACTTGTAATTGTAGCTCTTGTGTTTGTGGTTCATGACATGCAATCATTTTTTTTACTTATTCAAAGCACTGCAATTTTAACAGGTTCACAAGTCAGGGTCCTACGGGCGATCACTAGATATTTCCAAGTTCAGCAGCTATGATGAGCTTCGCAGTGAGCTTGCTCGCTTGTTTTGCCTAGAAGGCCTATTAGAGGACCCACAGAGATCAGGCTGGCAGCTTGTATTTGGTGACCGGGAGAACGATGTGCTTCTCCTTGGTGATGATCCTTGGCAGTAAGTCTTTCAAATTTATTCCTGAATTCTTTTTGTTTTTCTTTTATAATTAGTTTTCCAAAATGATAATTTAGTACAAAGTACTTGAAGCAATTCTAGCACATACTTGTTACTTGAGAGAACAACCATGACCGAACCTTTTGAGTGCTGTATTATGTTAAATCGGCTTGCAATTCAATGCTGCTGATGGATCTCTTTTTCCAGGGAATTTGTGAACAATGTCTGGTATATCAAGATCCTATCTCCTCTTGAAGTGCAACAAATGGGCAAAGAAGGTCTCAGTCCTGCAGCTTCTGTCCCAAGCCAAAAGCTTTCTAATAGCAACAGCGATGGGCACATGAATACGCAGGGTTTTAGAAACTCAAGCAATGGGATTGCATCTATGGGGTCTCTTGACTACTAAGGCAGATGCACATAAAAAACCTGAAATCACATGACAATTAACTGAAAAGCAAGTAACTATATTATGGTACCTGTTATATCCACCGAACGTTAATGTTACTTGAACCTTTTTCTGGTGGGTAAAGTGTCGTGCATGGTCAGGTTATCTAGCATGTTACTGTAAATTGTAATTTACTATAGGAGACTGTTTCTCTTATCACTATACTAGTAACGTCATGGAAGTGTTAGGAGAATGCAGCATGGTAGTGGTTTGTTTGTTACCAGATAAAGTTTTGAGAAAGTAAATCTCTATTCTCTTATTATTATCTGAGGCCAGAGAGTAAACTATATATATATACAACCAGTCACAACCAGTCTGTAATGACAGTTGGTATAACTGTAAAGCAGTTAGAGCTAGACAGTTATAACAATATAACAGAATCCAAAAAATATCGAGGTGGGTAATTTCACTTGGTAGATTCTTCTAGTTTTGGCTTATCATCCCCCTTCAGCTGTGTTTTGAGGGACAAGAACTTTGAACTTGTGAGATGCTTAGTCTAACAGATCTGCGGGCTGCTCTTCAGTATAAATAAAATGCAGCTGTATCTTTTCTCTTGTAACTTGATCGTGAATGAAGTGAACGATTAATTTCTATGTGCTTCGTTCTAGCATGAAACAATTGATTCTTTGTCATTTGATAAGCATTGATATTATCATATCAGAGTAGAGGGATTGCAGATATGGATGCACAAAGTCCTTGCAGCAAGGCCTGTATTCGAACCATTTCAGCAGTAGCTAAGGCAAGGCCGTGATACTTTGATTCTGCACTGCTATGAGATACAACCTTTTGTTTGGAGGAGGATTAAGAGACTAAGTTACCCAGTAGATAATTCAATTATCAGGTTGAGCATCCTAGTCTGCATCAGTGAATCCTTCTATTGTTAAGGGGCTGGAAGGACTTAACAATAACCCATAATGTATAGTGCCTTTTAGATGCTGAAGAATCCTTTTGACAGAAAGCTAATGAGCAGAGGTTGGTTGCCGCATGAATTGGCACGCCTTGCTAACAACAAAAGCTATGTCAGGCCTGGTTATGGTAGGATACTGAAGTACCCCTACTACTCTTCAATGTTGAGTAACCTTTTCCATAGGATCACCATCAAACTTGGACAAATTCTGCCCAACAACACCAGGTGTTTTTGCTGGTTTGGTATCAAACATTGCAGTTTTATGCAGCAGATCAGAAACATATTTGGTTTGGCTTAAATTCATAGAACCTTCATTGTAAGAAACCTTTATACCTAGGAAGTAAGATAGCTGCCTCAAATCTCTTATGGAAAAAACAAAATCAAGCTTATCAATGAGTGAAGAAATCTGTGTTGATTAACTGTCGGTGATGATTATATCATCAACATAGACAAGAACAATCAAAGTTGTGGATTCACCAAAGTGTATAAGTATATAACTATCAGTCCTAGAATTGCTGAATCCTCATTGTCAAAGAGCAGAATTGAGGCGTTGAAACCAAGCACATGGTGCTTGTTTTAGGCCATATAAAGCCTTTTTCAATCTACACACTTTGGTTGGGAACTTAGTGTCCACGTATCCAGGAAGTTGAGTTATGTATACTTGCTTTTCTAGTTCACCATTTAGAAAAACATTATGAATATCAAGCTGTCGCAATTCCCACTTAAAACTAAGAGCAACAGTTAATATGATTCGAATAATTGCAGCTTTAACAACTGGACTAAAGGTCTCAAAATAATCAAGATGAGGAGTTTGGTTATACCCTATAGCCACAAGCCTGGCTTTATACCTTTCTGTGCTCCCATCTGGCTTGTGTTTCAGCTTGTGCACCCACTTATAACCTATTATATTGACAGCTGAAGGCTGCTGAACAAGATCCCAAGTATGATTGCGATGAAGAGCAGTAATCTCTAGATCCATAGCTTGAGTGCAGTTTGGATCTTGGAGGACTTGTTTGAGAGTTGAGAGTGTATGGTTGTGAAACCTTTATAGCATAGAGATAAAAAATAGGCTTTTTCTTGGTTATACCACGCATCAATTGTGTTGTCATGCGTGGAGCTGGAGGAGAAGATGAAGTTGGAGCCTCATTAAACGACTAAGGTAGGGTACTTGAGGCAGGAGTAGTCTCAGAACTACTCATAGAATGGGAATTGTCACTCGTGAAAGTAAAAAAGGATGGTGGTGATTCATGGCTACCAGTAGAATATGAAGGTGAAGAAGTAGAGGGGGTTATAATTGCTGGAGGGAAAATTGTTGCTGAGGCGTCATTGGTTGGAGCAGAAGTTTTAGTGAGGGGAAATTATATTTCATCAAAGACAACATGAGGAGTAATATAGACCCGTCCAGTCAGAAAATCAAGGCACAAATATCCTTGTGATTGAAACTATAGCCAAGAAAAATACACTGAACAGATCAATACTGCAACTTATGATTGTTTTAAGGACGAATGAATAGGTAACACAAGCAACCAAATACTCTAAGAGACTGGTAATCAAGAATTTTTTTGAAAAGGATGAGATAGGGTGAGTCATGGTTGAGTACCTGGCTTGACATTCTGTTTATGAGAAAAGTTGTTGTCTGAAAGGCATATTGCTAGAATTTTATTGGTAAGGAGGCATGAGCCAACAAGGCCAACCTAGATTTAACAACATGCCTGTGCTTCCTCTCAACTCTCCTATTCTAAGCTGAGTTGTAAGGGTAAGAAAAGCGATGAAGTATGCCAGATTGCTGAAGAAAATCCATAAAGGACCTGGACTCACCACTATTATCAAACTGTATACATTTGATTCTAGCATCAAATTGATTCTCGACTTGAAGTTTGAACTGCTTAAAGATAGGAAGAGCTTGATCCTTTGTTTTAGAGGATAAAACCATGTGTACCGGGAATAGTCATCTAGAAATAAGATGAAATATTTAGCACCAGATGTAGCTTTGACTGAGGCAGGTCCCAAGATGTCAGTGTGAACAAGTTCCAAAGGTTTGGATGCACGGGAAAATAAAAGATGAGTAGGTAACCTATGAATTTTAGCAAGTTGACAGGAAGAGCAAATAATAAAGCAAACGGTAGCTTTATTCTTTCCACAAGAAACATTACAACTTTGCATTATTCGGGTTACAATGTCAGTAACAACATGACCTAGTCTGTGATGCCATAACTCCACTTTATTATCAACAGGACGAAAAGTATGAGAATGAAAAGCAGAAGACTTATGAACACCAACATAAGCCAATTTCTTGTTGTTCGATACTGGAAACCTGTAAAGGCCATTCTCAAGTTTGCCTCGAGCAAACATCTTCTTCGTATGTAGATCCTTCATAAAGAAATTATTAGATCGAAACTCAATTAAGGCATTATTGTTTGAGCTGAACTTAGCAACATTGATTAAGTTGTTGAGATAAATGGAATGTGAAACACCTTTTCGAGTTAGAAGGTATACGGATTAGAGACTAAACGTTGAGAACTAGTGTTGGAAATGGATAGGTGCTTACCATTACCAATTGTGACCTTATCTGTCCCCATGTAAGGTGTATAACCGGTTAGATTTTCCACATTCTGAATCAGATGATGACTTGCGCCAGAAACAAGAGACCAAGTGTCATCTGTAAGATTATTAGAGGAGGCAACCAACAAGAATAAAGTTTTGATTACCAACATTCAAAGAAAAAGTATCACTGTTCTGAGAGCTTTGATAGGAGATATCAAATATGTGGTAACATACCTGAACTGTATGATCAAATTTTCCACATAACTGACATTATGGCTTCTCAGAGTTGGTTGAATTATGCCTTCCATTTTGTCTATATCTACCTCCTCGACCACGACCTTTGTAGGTGTAGTTACTGATATTAGAAGTATAGTTTTGTCCTCGACTGCCATTATATGTTCTTCCACCACCTCTATTATTAGAGGAAGAGACATAATTAACAGACATAGTGGAGATCTGTTCAATCGAGCTTTGTTGCTCAAGACGATACTTAAAAGTTAGAAGCATACTGTGAACAACTTCAATATAGATCTTGTCATCTCTTATGTTAATAGCAGTAACAACTGCATTGTAGTCTGATCCAACGCCTCCAAGGAGATTCATAACTTGATCTTGTTCTGAGACAGGTTCTCCAATAGCTGCTAGACTATCTGCCGCTCCTTTGATCTTCATGATGTAGTCTATCATTGCCAGAGATCCTTTCTTCGTGGACTGTAACTCAAGCCTTAGTTGCATTATTCTGGCTCTTGAGGATGACGAGAAGGTTTTCTCCAATGCATTCCAAGCATAGTGAGAAGAATTGTGGCCTATGATTCGTGCCATGATTGCTGGAGTGAGAGACGAGTAGATCCAGCTGAGGATTATGCGATCGTGTCTTCTCCAAGCAATAAACGTTGGGTTGAGCACTCCTGGACTTAAGCTTTTTCTTCGGACAAATAGAGGTTCCATCTATAAAATCCTCAAAACCATTAGCGAGGGTGATGTAGCGAGTCACCCAAGTCCATTAAAATGAGGAAGAGAAACGCTGAAAGGAAATGCTCCACAACATAAAAGAGGAAGAACATGCTCGACTCTACTTCGTGTAGGTTGACGAGTTCTTCACCAAAAAAGCAAGTACATAAAGAGTGACCAAAGACATTTTAGAATCTCCTTTTCAGAAAACATATAGCAATGGCTCATCCTTGTTATCTCTTTTTCAAGAGCAAGTACGTAGAATGACGAGAAGGCTTCCATTGATGGGGTCGCCAACTAGTAAAATTTTCCTTAGGCCCTATTTGTTTGCTGGAAAATAGTTTTTTTTTGGAAAGTGAATTCTGGGAAAGTGAATTATTTTCCGATGTTTGGTAGTGTAATGGAAAATAAGTTGAAAAACGATTTCTAGTGTTTGGTTATGTCATGGAAAATGAGCTGGAAAATAACTTATTAATGTTTTACTTTTTTCAAGTTTATTAAAATAATGAGGAACAAATCTTACAAATTAAAAAGTTGATTGAGAATGAAATTGAAAAAAAAATATAATTTCATAAATTATCTCAAATAAAATAAATAATAATCAAAATAATAGAGATCAAATCTAAAAAATAAAAAGATGAAGAAATTAAAATAATAATAATTAACATTTCATAAATTATTTCAAATAAAATAAGTAATAATCAAAAGAATGAGAACCAAATTTGATAGATAAAAAATTTCAATTAAAAAATGATAAGGAAAAAGCAAATAACAATTATAAAAATGAGGACCAAAATTAATATAAAAATTAAATTTTAAGGGATGAAATTGAAAAACAAATATTCAAAACAAAATATATATAGCAATCAAAAGTTTGAGGACCAAATTTGATATAATCAGAAAATAATATGATATTTTTAAATTTTTCACAACTTCCGTAAATTATTTTCCGCCCAAAATAAAAGGAAAACACTTTTCTAGAAACCAAGCCAAATTTTTCTTTGATTGAAAAATATATTCCATTGACCAACTTTTTTAATGGCAAACAAACACAGAAAAATTTAAAAAATAATTTTTAAAAAATTACTTTTCAGAAAATAAACGAAGCCTTGTAACATGTGAAATGATGCCTAGAAATACTGTTAATTGCTCCTACTTGTATGCTAATTAAATCTTAGGACCGTCAGGTGGTGAAGGGTTTATATATGAGATACTTCTGGCCTTAACAACTTATGTAGAATGAAGATTAGGTGCACGTGCTTTTGACCAACCACGCCGCAGGTCCATGAAAAATCAGGTACCATGCTTGAAATGAGTTAGCCTTAGCTACTCTTCTACAAGCATGTCTGCCTTCACTGTTAGAATGATCCTTAATTTATCTTCTACCTAATTATATAATTAAACCTGCTAGACATTTATATATGAACTGACAAACCCTTCTTCGACAAGCACCTAGCTATAGTGCTCGCAGAAATAACCATGGGCGAAGAATCAGAGTATCAAACACCGCTACTAGAACTTGACTCTCATTCACGTATTCGAGATTTGTCTTCTGTTACAATTGAAGAATTCTTGGAGCACGGGCCTGTGGCTGTCCGATGGTGGCCACGTCTAGTTGCATGGGAATCAAGGCTCCTTTGGATCCTATCTGGCTCATCTATTATTGTTTCCGTG
>Ga0307517_10006474_pt1 | contig 17323 bp, 24 predicted proteins | sample 23_EM_MG_FD_194515 | JGI IMG/M metagenome (GOLD analysis project Ga0307517, IMG submission 194515) | Populus trichocarpa ectomycorrhiza microbial communities from riparian zone in the Pacific Northwest, United States - 23_EM | ecosystem: Host-associated > Plants > Roots > Unclassified | place...
AAGTTTATGAATACAAAAATATTTTCTATTGAAATTTATATTTTAAGTAACAGTGACAAAATAGTACTAATATTTAAATGGCTTTTTTATTCCCAAGGTACCGAAGTGTGAACCCGACAGCAAGCCCAGAAAAGATCGCATTACGATACGTGTCTGTTCGACTTCTACAAATTTCGTGGAACCGCCTTACCTCTGCAACAGTGGAATTTTTAGAATTGGAAGACCTTATCCTACTCTTCCGACATGCACCGCAGATGACGTATTTGGAAATCCTCTCATTCACACCCGATTCCTCAATGCCCCCGATTATCCATCATGGGCTGAAAACATTAATATTGCATACTGCCGAAGAAATACTTCTTGGTTCCTTGACGCTTCCTTGTCTTCAAGTATTAAACATCCACAACACGATTCTCCTAACACATCTCCCTGCACTGGTGCAACGGTCATCTTGTCCCTTGACAAAACTCATATTATCCGACTTCGTATTCGAAGATGGGAATGAATTCCAACCTTTGACTGGGGTGACCAACCTAATTGTAGAGGATATGGTCAAGGAAGATGACGCGATCAAGCGACTTCTGGACGTATATTATTTCCCAGATCTGCGCCATCTCACTCTTCGACTACAACCTTTCAGGGTGCTGTGGGATGCTGGCGTCATCCCGTTGTTGCTAGACCGTAAACGAGCCGATGAACGAGGACTCGACAAATTTATTGTCGTTGACCAAGTTCGAGCTCCCGAGTTTGATCTCATGTGGGAGGAAGTTGGGGAGGAATTGAAGGCTTTGAACATTGGTCTGAGGGAGGATGGATTTGAATTTTTGTAACACCAGATTATAATTGTTCAAGTTGTTTTCCTGCTTGGCTGTCTGATGTTTCTATCCGATTTCTATTTCAAGGAACGGTCTTACCTCTGCAACAGTCGAAACTGCCCAAGGCTGCCTACTTATACTTCTTGCATCCCTCACGCATCCTTGTCTTCGTGTCAAACGTTGACGAAACGGTTCTCCTAACACTTCTCCTTTTATGTAACTGGGGTGATCGACCTCGTAGGAACCTGCTTGATAAATCAAAACTCTTCTACCCGTTCGGATGGGGAATTTCAACTGCGATATAGTTACAGCACATGATTTCAATTTTCGTAAGAAATTAGTTGAATGAGTTACTATTGTATCAAAGGTGGGTCGTTCAAGGGCGAGTCATGGAGTGCAAATAATTCTTGATGCGCAAAAAAGTAGTTGCATTGATTGATTGAGCGATGCTGTACATTTTGTGAGTGACTTGAGATGGTTGGCGTTGTCAATGACGAGACTACAGTAGAAGCAGAGTTCATGCCAATTTCCTCTTCTGAGTTGAGAGCCATCGAAGAGAGATGTGCAACACCTCCCATTCCCTCCAAGAATTGTCCATCTCCTCGTTCAACCAGTATTCAACAGGCAGCTTTCGGAACGTATACAGAACGCCTGCTCAACCTGCTATTTGGATCAGCCAGTCCACAGTGTCACCTGCGAACCATTGTGCAAGACAATGACATCCCTCCCGCGTTCGGAGGCTGAGATGGAGAATTAGGTTTGGAGTGATTAAGTTGAAGTAAGAATCTCCGATTGACTCGAAGATATGTTGTCCCATCTAATTGTAAATTTTTTTCTTGGTGTCACCTTGAGTTGCGGTTGGCCAACCTGCATCAGCGGTGTAAAACATTGTTATGAGGAAGAGAAAGATCTTCGGTGTTGCCTTTTAATTTCTGATTGTCACTGCGCCAGGACCTTCCTTACCATTGCGCGTAGTTTTATGTAACGAAGCCTCGCCGCACCAGGCTGTCGGTCTAGAGTCGCTCTCATTGCGCTTCGAATGTCGCCTTGACCTTGGACGAGAATCAGGGTAAGTAGTGCGGGTTCCCGGTCAGTGACTTCTTCGGCAAATACAAAGTGACAACCTTTATAGACTCTCATATCCAACGAAATTGTCCTCTTGAGTTTGGCTCTGAGGGTGGCAATATTCATGCTGTAAACAGTAACTGTGAAGTGACATAAGTGTTACGTGTGACACAGTTGCAGAGTTGAACACAGTTGAGTAAAATGGCTGCGACATATATATTAGCAAGAAACGCAAGATGGCATTGTTAACTGCAAATTAACTGGTATTATAAAAATTCAAATCCATCCTCCCTCAGATCAATGTTCAACGCCTTCAATTCCTCCCCGACATCCGAATTCCACATGAGATCAAACTCGGGAGTTCGACCTTGGTCTACAACAATAAATTTGTCGAGTCCTCGTTCATCGGCTCGTTTACGGTCTAGCAACAACGGGATGACGCCAGCATCCCACAGTTCAATGAAAGGTTGAAATCGAAGAGTAAGATGGCGCAGATCTGGGAAATAATATACGTCCAGCAGGAGACTCTTGATCACGATACGTCCCCCGACCATACCCACCACAACTAGGTCGGTCACCCCAGTCAAAGGTTGTAATTCATCCAAGGACACCCAACGTTCGACGTGGAATAATATGAGTTTTGTCAAGGGACAAGATGACCGTTGTACCAGTGCAGGGAGATGTGTTAGGAGAGCCGTGTCGTTGATGCTTAATTCTTTAAGACAAGGAAGCGTGAGGGAACCAAGAAGTATAGGTGCGGCCCAAGAATGCACTATTAATGTTTTCAGTCTATGATGGACAATCGGGGGCATTGAGGCGTCAATGGGAGCAGACCTAAGCGAAACAAATTCACAATAGGTCATCTGCGACGCATTTTGGAAGAGTTGGATGAGATCTTTCAAATCGAAATCGACATTTGCAGTGGTAAGACAATTCCATGAAATTTGTAGAGATGCGAAGGACACGCCTCGGAATTCGATATTTTCTGGGCTTGCTGTCGGGTTCAATAACGACAGAGGTTGATTGAATTGGACGCTCGATCTAGAGGATATTATTCGGAGTCGCCTGAGACGATGGTACCGAAAGTTATTGTGTCGCGAGCCGAATAGAACAGATAATGGGGCGTCAAGAGACAGAGATTGCAATCTATGGGAACAGCGGCTCATCACATCCGCCACGGCTTCCCTTGATTGTTTTAAATATTCTTTGTTGTCGTCGATGCGAATGTGATAAGTAACAGGTAAGGTTTGAGAGCGCAGGATCCAGTCATTGATTCGATTGGATAAGTTTGGCGTTCTAAGCACAATGTGCATGGAAGACCAGAGGAAAGGGTTTGACAAGGCAATATCGCGCCATCCTCTGCAGACCGAAATACAGGCCAGCATTGCGTTCCTCTCTCTTCGAGGGGTTACACCCCATTCGTCCCGCGAAGGCAGAAGGAGTTTGAATATGTGATTTTTGAGTTCGATTGGGAGTCGATTCATGAGAGTCTCATGAATACGATTGTGCTCTGAAAGGAGATCGCATCGTTTGGCAAGTAAACGTCGAAGGGTTTGGTTGATCTCCTCGTCGACTTCTGCGACTTCTGTGCAGATTTGGCAAGGCCCGTTGTTGCACATCGCCTGTGCGCTCGTGATAGTTTCAAATCCGCAAAGCCGACAGGTCATGTTTGAAGCAAATGAACTCGTTCCGTGGTAAATGCAGCTGTGCGTCACACAAGTGACTAGTGACAGGGACCTGTTATTCCACCATTCCATTGGCCCTTTATCGGTCTCCTGCCTCATTAGATCTCGAACATGGGTCGGAAACGTGAGCAACTTGAAACACCCTCCCTGAACGCGAGACCTTTAACGATATGGTTGCGAAGAGGTCTTTTCTGGTGCCTACTGAGTGCACTAAGCAATATTGAGCCACCTTAATTCGCAGATGGTCGTCCGTATTCACCTTAAGGATGTTGGGGACAGTTCCGATGATCTAGTATTTTCATAAAAATTCAAAACCATCCTCTCTCAGGCTAATGCCCAACTTCATCAATAGCTCCCAAATATGATCAAAATCGGCATCTTGATCTTCATATTCGACCAGAAATTTGTCGAGTCTTCCTTCATTGGGTCCACCGGGTCGCCGCCGTTTACGGTCAAGCAACAACGGAATGACGCCCATTTCCCATAGATTCAGGAAAACTTGTGATCGAAGCGTAAGATGTCGAAGGTCTGGGAAATATCCTTCGAGCAGAAGTCTCTTGATCACCTCGGGTTCCACGTCCAGAGCTCCTACAACTAGGTCTGTCACTCCAGGCAATGGTTGCAATTCATCGAAGACCAATTGGTCTTCGAAATAGTGGGTTAACGTTAGCTTCGTCAAAGGACAGGATGACCGATGGACAAGTGCAGGGAGATGTATCAGGAGGACCGTTTCGTCGGTATCTAATTCTTGAAGGCAAGGGAGTGTGAGGGAACCAAAAAGCATAGGAACCACATCCCAGTCTAGTACATGACGGAATTTCAATATTTTCAGTCTATGATGAATAATCGGGGGGACCGAGAAGTTAACGGGACAACGCCTGAGTGAGGAAATTTCACAAAAGGCCATCTGCGACGCATGTTCGAAGAGTTGCGTGAGGTCTTCCAAATCCAAAAAGACGAATTTTGCAGAGGTAAGATGGTTCCACGAAATTTGAAAGGGTTGGAACGAGACTCGGCGTAATTCGATCTTTTCTAGGCTCGCTGTCTGATTCAGTAACGACAGATGTTGATCGAATTGGTGAGATTGAGAAATTATTCGGAGTTGTGTGAGACGATGATACTGAAAATTGTTCCGTTGAAAGCTGCATAACACAGAAAACGGAATGTCAAGAGACAGAGACTGCAGTCTGTTCGAACATCGGCTCAAGGCATCCAGTATCGATGCCAGGACTCTCCTTGACCATTCTTGATCGTTGTGGTCAGTGACTTGAATGTGAAGAGTAAGAGGCAATGTTCCAGAGCGCAGGACCCAGTCATTGACTTGACTGGAGGAGTCTGATATTCCAAGTGTTATGTGCATTGTAGACCACAGGGAAGGGTTTGACAAGGCGACGTTGCGCCATCCTTTGCAGACCGAGATAGAATCCATATACGAACGCATTGCGGTCTTTTCTGTTCGAGGGATTACACCCCATTCGTCCCGCGAAGGTAGAAGGTGTTCGAATACGTGATTTTTGAGCTCGACTGGGAGTTGTTGCATGAGAGTTCCATGAGCACGATTGTGCTCTGAAAGGAGATCGCAGCGTTTGGCGATTAAGCGTCGGAGGGTGGCCACTGCTTGATTGATCTCCTCGTCGACTTCTGTGACTGCCATGCAGATCTGACAAGGACCATTCTTGCACACTGGAGTATCTGCATTCGTAGCCAGCTCGGTGGTTTTGAATCCGCAGAACCAATTGAAGACAAGCCAAGGCGACGGCCCGGGGAAAGATCATTAGATTCCCACTTCACTAATGGCAGTATGCAATAACGAGAATTTATTACCATTGACATTTCATCTTTCCACTAAAGCTGGAATGTCCATCCTTTGTCATTCAATTTTGGTGCTTGGAATAACACAACCAGTAGATGATCGATGATCGATGATCAGGCCTCAGGCCTCAGGGCCCAAACACCAATTGGATGGCATTCCATCAGGTTGGTGAAGCGTAACCGTTTACTCCATCCCAAAATTGGACCGAATGGACAATCCCAATCTGGTATTAAAAAAATTCAAATCCATCTTTCCTCAGACCAATGTTCAACGCCTTCAATTCCTTCCCGACATCCGAATTCCACATGAGATGAAACCTGGGAACACTATCTTCGTCCACGACAAGAAATTTGTGAAGTTTTCCTTCGTTGGGTTCACCAGGTCGTGGTCGTTTAAGGTCTAGCAACAAGGAGATAAAGCCAATATCCCACAGTTCCATGAAAGGTTGAAATCGAAGAGTAAGATGCCGCAGATCTGGGAAATATCCGTTCAGCAGAAGTCCCTGAATCACGGCAGGTTCCTTTTCCATATCTCCTACAACTAGGTCGGTCACCCCAGTCAAAGGTTGGAATTTATCCAAGGATAATTCATCTCCGCATCGGAAGTCGTGGGATAATGTGAGTTTTGTCAAGGGACAAGATGACCGGTGCACGAGTGCGGGGAGAAGTGTTAGGAGAACCGTTTCGTCAATGATTAATTTTTGAAGACAAGGAAGCGTGAGGGAACCAAGAAGTATAGGTGCCAGTTCCCACTCTTGGGCAGAACACAGTAATGTTTTTAGCCCATGATGGATAATCGGGGGCATCGAGTAGTTATCGATATCGGGACTGCGCCTGAGTAACAAAATTTCACAATGGGTCATCTGCGACGCATGTTGGAAGAGTTGGGTAAGGTCTTCCAAATCTAAATCTTCAACTGTTGCAGAGGTAAGACGGTTCCACGAAATTTGTAGACATCGGATAGACACGCTTTCTATTTCGATCATTTCTGGGCTTGCTGTCGGGTTCAAAAAAGACAGAGGTTTATTGAATTCGACGTCGTCCAGTCCAGAGGGTATCATTATTCGGAGTCGCTTGAGACGATGGTACTGAAAGTTATCGTGTTGCGCGCCGCTTGTGACAGGTACTGGACTGCCAAGAGACAGAGATTGCAATCTGTCGGAATAGTGGCTCATCAAATGCGTCAGGACTTTTCTTGACCATTCTTGATCGTGGTCAGTACCTTGAATGTGAAGTGTAAGAGGCAATGTTCCAGAAAGCGGGATCCAGGATAAGATTGGTGTTCTAGGTGAAATGTGCATGGAAGTCCAGAGGAAAGGGTTTGACAAAGCGATATTGCGCCATCCTTTGCAGATTGAAATAGAGGCCAAAAATGTGGACATTTCGTTCGTTCCTGTTGCAGGGATTTCACCCCATTCGTCCCGCGAAGGTAGAAGGAGTTCGAATATGTAATTTTTGAGTTCGGCTGGGAGACTATTTATGAGAGTATCATGAACACGGTTGTGCTCTGAAAGAAGATAGCGGCGTTTGGCGATTAAACGTTGAAGGGTCGCCACCACTTGGTTGATCTCCTCCTCGACGTCTGTGACTGCTCTGCAGATTTGGCAAGGCCCTTTGTTGCATACTGCCGCCAAGTTTGTGTCCAGCTTGGATGTTTCGAATGTGCAGAGACAACAGGTCATGTTTGGAGAAATAAACTTTGAATGAAGTCAAGATTGTGACAAGAGTATGTGATGGTCACATCACAGCAGTATGTCAATAAGGCGCTTCACCAATCCGCATCCAGTTTTACAGCAATTACAGATTGTCTCCCGCACAGATTTGTACGCTGAACATGATCGTCCAAACCAGATTTTCGCTGGTGATATCGAGAGGCTTCAATCTTATTTAACAGAAACACTGCAGCCTGTGAACAGCACTAGGGACGAAGATGGCTCCCGTTCTCTTCCAAGAACGAAACGGAGAAAGGTAGTGAGGGAAACTACATCTTTGAACACTGTTCGTATGTATTATTTTACCTTTTTATTCAGGGGAACAACTCCTGAACATTGGATCCCAAGTTTTCCGTCTCGTATCATCTTCGCTGCCACCTTTACCGGTCTCCCTTCTTCCACCTCCGCCGTCTTCACCTATGTTAGTCGCATCTACCGAAGAAAATTTTATTAATGTTAATATAAATGTCTAGATCTCGTGAACCTGAGACCGAAGATAATATCGCAGAAGCACTTCTCCGCAAACAACGTTCCGAAATTGTTGCCGTCGACGGTACAAGCATCCTCCTTGGCGCGAACTCAACGAAGGTACATATCATCTGAAGCCATACATTTCCTTACTCATTCGGAGATTATACACAGAAAAATGACCGTGTTATCAATATTAATTTGCAAGCAGGAGTCCAAGTCCCGCCACCCATGCTGGTCATCACGAAACAACAGCCACCTCGGAGCACCCGTCCGCCTGTCCCTTCTTCTGAACTTATATATCACCCATACGTTTCTCAAGGACCGACAAACCCAGCAGCTCTAACGACCACCAAGGTCTGCCCTGTGGTAGATGAGGGATCAAGTGGACGGAAATTTAAATCCTCCCGGAGGCAGAGAAGGAAGAAGCTGAAGGAAAGTACGCGACGGAGGCCCGAACCTCGATTTTGGAGGCCCGAACCTTCCTGGTCTGGACCGTGTAGGGGGTATGCGTTTGGATATCCAAGCAGTTTTGGAAGTGAGGAGTATCAACGTGATCGAATGAAGAAAGCTATACGTAAGTGTTTACGATTTGTGTTTTGTCATAGGTTGACTCTCGGAGGGAACAGTGTCTAGCTTACAGAATGGATGAAGCGGTGAAGCGATGGGGTTGTCGTAAATCCATATTGCGAAGCTCTTGTATACTTATATCAATACTGAAATTCCTTGCCTGAATGAACTATTTTTATCCTGATGTTGACAAAACGCTTGCACCAAACCTTCATCCCATTGTCTCCAGACACGGCGGTTGTGCTGCTGGCAGACCTTGGAACTGCCGACTACGCATTATGACTTCTACGCCTCCGCCTTCCAACCCTTTTGGGGTGTTTTCAATGCCCCATCTGCCCTCACCAAACAGCTCGCGTTCTAGAGGATCTATCGGGTCCACCTTCTCCTTTGGCCCACAGCATCTGGTGGAATCTTATATGGATGCAAACTCTAGTACTGTATCCAACCCACATTCTGCACTGGATCCAAACCGCTCCGTCTTGCTCACATCTCCTTTGAGATCTCCACGAAAGCACAGACGGGGCAAGTCAAGTATTCGCCACCCCCACCCACTTGCGAACGATACGACGGATGTCTTCCAAGACTCTGAGGACGACGCAGATGACGAGAGTGAGTATGAATGGGGCATGGTGGACCGGATGAGGTTGTGGCGGCATGACGCTCTTATGCAACACCTATATGACACCGCGTGCTTCTGGGGGGACAAAGTCCTCAGCTGGACGAGTGCGTATCATTTTATTGACTGATCCTTTATAGCTTTTTAATTTTTTTTTCCACAGACGACGCGAACGATGCATTCTGGCTGGCTCAAACGTATTTCATGACCCATCAGTATTCCCGTGCGGAACGTCTGCTCACCCGACCGTTTCCAACGGCACCCCCCAGACGCCCGGCATCTCCTACTCCATTAGCAAACGGAAATCTTCATTCGACAAAAGGAAAAGCTCGGGAGTATGATGCATCACAGCTAATGCTCTCTATGCCCCGTTTGCCTATGGGTCCAGCTGGAATGATTGAGCTACCAGAGGAATTACAAGATCGTATTTCCCGGCTCGTAGATATGAGTGTGGCATGCAGATATCTGACTGCCTTGTGTCAGGTAAGCCTTTGGGTTACTTGGTTAGTCCATTTAGCGTTTATGCACACCTTAGGTCAGACAAGGAAAATGGGACGATGCTATAGAAATGCTGGGTGAATCCAACCCTTTCCAAAAGAAAGGTAAACTATGGTTCATCCAAACAGAACAAATTCGGGGCTAATGTCTTAGCTCATGAGGGTCCGGCGCTCCCTAGTCCTGATGCAGGGATAAAGGTATTTTATTTATTTGACTCTTAAATATTTCAACCTGAACATATGTGTTTTAGGTTGAAGCCTCGATGTGTCATCTGAGAGGTATCCTCATGTTGAAACTTAATCGAGGTGATCAAGCAAAACAGTGTTTCATGGAGGCCCTGGCACTCGATGTCAAATGCTATGATTCGTTTGAGCAGCTGATGTCTGGCGAAATGATGACCCCAGATGAAGGTGTGTTATGGCAGCGGCGCATTCCCTGTTAATTTCTGTAACAATTGATGAATTGATCTCAGAATGGGAGTTTATCCAAGGACTGGCGTACTCCTCTCAGACTCCCCAAGATGCTCAATTCGTTCAACTGATTTATACCGCACGTCTCCGGAAATATAAACACGCAACGGAGCATTCTCTAACACGGCAAAGACTTGTTGAGGAATATGGCCTCGGCGACAATCCAGATGTACTATTTAGCTTTGCCGACTCATTATACGCCAACTTCCAGTTCGCTGACTGCTTCACTATAACTTCAAGGTCCCGCCCTCGTCCTTCTTGGGATAATTGATTGACGGAAACTTGTTCAGAATTTTAGGGCTTGTTCAGATTCATAACCAAACTATGCCATTGCATATCGCATGCATGTACCACCTCGCTCACCTTCACTCCAAACTATTTATTCTGGCGCACGAGATGGTGGATCGCGAACCTGAAAATCCAATAAGTTGGTATGCAGTTGGCGTTTGGTATCTCAGCGGACAAAAATGGCCTCAAGCCCGACAATATTTCAGGTAAATATCAAATTGTCGGTGAGCGGACTGTTGTATATTTACACCAATAGTAAAACATCCCTCATGGATCCTCGCTTCGGACCTGCATGGGTCGCCTTCGGACATACTTTTGCCCTTGAAGGAGAGCACGACCACGCAGTGACTGCTTATTCGACATGTGCCCGAATGTTCACGGGGTGAGCCGATTGCATGTCCATAAAAAGGGGGGGAAAAAGTTGGCGCTAATCTCGTTATTTTGGTTGATCATTGTAGATCACATCTGCCCTTGATGTTCGTCGGAATGGAGCATATTTTATTGTCGAATTACAGACTTGCCGACGAAGCTCTAGATGCTGCGTATTCAATGTGCGATGGCGACCCACTGTTGATCAACGAACGAGCGGTGATGGCTTATAATCACGGAGAGTGTGTTTCATGGGATCTTATACCCGAAAAAAAGTGCTGATTTACCCGTTCTAGTTTCGACAAGGCTGCCAAATTTTTCCAAGACGCGGTAGAGTTGGCTAAGGTTACCCAGAGCTCGCAACGAGCATGGGCAACGACGCATCTGAACCTCGGTACCTGTTATCGGAAATTAAAGTGGGTCTCCCTGTTCATTGTTCCTGCTCAATTGGTTAATTACGGAAAGCACAGGAGATATGAAGACGCACGGTTAGCGTATCTCAGGGTTCTAGAACTTGACCCCAGGAATGCTGTTGCACTTGGATTCCTTGGGATTGTTTATCACCTTTTGGGCGACTTGGATGGTGCGATTGTCAAGTACCATGAGGTATGTAACTCTTTTTTAAAAGAAAGACCATTAATCATGTCAACTTAAAATTTGGGTTTTTTTATCTGTTAATAAAAAGGCACTCAGTATAGATCCTATCAACGCCCATCTTTTGGAATTGCTTAATATGGCACTGGAATCTAGCACTTTGCCAGGTCCTGGTACTGGTAAGGTGGAGGCTGTCGGTGACGAGTTCAAGAATGTGCTGTTATCGTTGAGAGCCAAGTATGACAAAGTCAAAGACCAGCTTGGTGTGGAGCAGAGTAATGAGATGCACATAGGTTGACAGATTACTATTTTTGCTTTTGCCTTTACGGTTTTTACGTTGAAAACGAATCCCAGGGGATGCACATGCGCCCATATGTATAAAAACTTTAAACCCTGTTTGAGTGGCGTGGTATCCTCAACGTCGAGAGTGTCAAAATGATTTCTATTGGTGTGTGTAAGAAATTAAAGTCACAAATGGATTATATCAGGTGATACTGCAAGGGTATTAGGCCAGCAGACCAAAGAGCGACATGCCAAAAAAGAGATACATTACATGCAGCAAATGTGGAACCGTGTATGTAGTTATAGTATTTGATAACAAGGGAAAAAAAATTATGTCGTTAAGTAAGGCCTTCACCCTTTCGCTTATCTGTGGGATCCTTAACGAAGCCCTCCTGTTCTTCAAACGAGAGTTCCTCAAGGGTCTTGCCCTTTGTTTCCGGAAGGAGGAGGGTCGAGAAGATACCACTGAGCATGAACAAAGCAAAGATCTGCAAAATGTGTTTGACGAATTTCCCAGGTCCACCGATATCCTTCAGCTGACTGAACCCGACTTGTGCGATGATAGCACCTAGCTTGCCACTTCCGGCGGAGATACCGTGTCCGGTAGAACGATAACGAGTGGGGAAGACTTCGCCTGGGATGATGAATGTGGTCGTGTTGGGACCAAAATTGAAGAAGAAATTGCCCAAGCAGTATAGGAACACAAAGGCCTTTTTGTTCGAGTTCGTGGAGGTGAGTTTGTCGAAAGCGAAGCCTACGAATTACGTAAGGAGAGAAGGGAAGACGAAAATTAGAAAATGGACGTACCCATGATAATGAAAATGATTGTAAGCATGATAAAGCCCATGAGTTGAATGGGCTTGCGACCCCAGCGATCGACGAAAAGAAAAGTGAAATAGTACCCGGGGATCAAACCAGCAACGGACAGGATGAGGTTACCGATGCAGATGTTAACCAAGTTGTCATAAACGGCTCGGACTCCTTTAGTGCTTGGGTTTCCGAAACCGATGGTTGAAAGAATGACAGCAGAGTTGAGACCAAGGCCGTAGTATGCAACCTAAATTGGGCAGGTTATATTTAAAAAGAAAGCAAAAGATGCAGTGGTCTTACATCGAGGGCAAACCACGAATAGGAACAGCCAAAGAGGACCTTGAAGTGCTTCCATTGGCCAAAGTATTTCCTGAAATCGGAGAGCGACGCTTTAGGAGCGTTAATGCGTTGAATGCCTTTGTCCTCGTCGATGTGGGTCTTCCGGTGCTCGATGACCTCGGTGATATCGGCTTGGGCCCGATCAATGTTACGTTCGATATCCATAGTGAAGCGAGGAGTTTCGGGGATGGTCAGACGGAAGTACAAAGCGATGCATCCGGGAACGCATCCGAGACCGATGAGGAGGCGCCACATATGGTCGACGGAAGAGAGTTTGGTGATGTCCGTTTCGGCAAGAATTGCTTTCTTGTATCCGGCGGTGATAATAAAGGCAACGAGAGAAGCAGCTATGAAAAGACAGTTCAGAAATGAGAAGTGTGGGAGGGGTCTGATATGCCGACTGACAAAAGTTACCCCATCCTTGGTTTGCGAACACGGCAGCCATCATACGACCGCGAATTTTGGTTGATGCGAATTCGGAGGAGATGACGGCTGATAAGGGGTAGTCTCCACCAATACCGATACCCATCTATTAAGGGAAACATGGTGATTAGCTGGCTGAGAACGGCGACTAAGTAGAACTGACAATAAATCGCCAAACGATAAGGACGCCAAGAATGTTGACAGCAGGAGCGTTTCCTGAGACGGACTGACCGAATGTGGCAATGATCATGATCATGAGTTCAATACCGTCTGTAGAGTAGGAAAATAATGAGGCGGAAGGAGTATGTTGCGATGGGCGGAAACTCACACATTCTTTTACGACCGACGACGTCTGCCAACCAACCGAAGACGATTTGACCGACAAGAGTTCCAACAGGGGTCGCAACCTTGACACCGAGATCTTGATGACTGTTAAGTTTTTGGTTGTGACCGTAGACATAGCCCAACATCGTCGATGCGATGTTAATGGCGAAGATGTCATAGCTGAAATGGACAGATGGGCATCGATTAAGGTGAAGCGAACAATTACTCACGCATCGGTGAAGAAACCGACACCAGCGACGAGACAGACCTTGGCGTGGAACCACCTGAAAAAAAAAGTGAGTCCCCAAACTTCGGAGCCTGCAAAGGGGTCACATACGAGAACTTGGCATTGTCCACTTCTGCCAAAGCAGCGCGTCGGCGTTCGTCTAGAGCGTAGACGATTGGTTTGGGGCCCTTTTCTTGAGAACTGATGCTTCCCTCTTCGTACGCCATTGTAGATGGACTGTCGGAATTGGAAAGGCGGAAGTGGGAGGGATTTAAATGGGTGAATTAGAGTTGATGATACCCATTAGTCCGACCAACGTTCGTGGCACAGCCAATCGGGAATCAGTTTCAGAAGCCACATGCCAGTGCATAGGAGGTTCCTGTAATTACGCCAAGCTGGCCACAATGAACTGAATGGAATCCCAGACGACAAGCTCATTGGTTGTTACCCTCGTCCACCGAGTCCAGTCAAGACAAAGTCAAGACGTTTTCATAGTCACCAAGAGCTCAAGGGTGTCTTGGTACATGTATATGAGAGCACCGTGGCGTTCATATTGCTTGTTTAGTTCCCGCCGCACCATCGTCGCCGTCGTCGGTGCCAGTGAGGACAGCGGCCTGGATGTGGATCGGATAACGTCGGCCCGACAGCGGTTGCACCAACTCCATGATGGCAAACAACTCCACAAGACTACGCGCACTGGCTTTGTACAAGGAACTGCTCAGGCTCGGTCGAGACTACCCTGACTCTTCGTGAATTCCACCCTTTCACACCTGTTTGTTCCTATGGCGTTTACTCTGTTGTGCCAGATACGATTACCACGGACGCATGCGAAGACTTTTCGAGAGTTCGTATCTTATTGATCTGTCGGTTCTGATCTTCTGACTGAATCCGCTTCCTACTCCGTTCGTCCCTGGACCGAAAAACCATGTGGATCAATTGTATTCTCGCACAAAACAGAGAACCGAAATCTCACTGACACCAATGACATCGAGGGCGCGTTGAAGCTGGGGGAATATATCAAAAACGGTGCGCAACCCTTCCTCAAAGCTTTTGATTCTTCGCAAACAACGACGCATCCTGTCAGAAACACTCGCCCTATATGCACTTAGAAAGTATCGACATTTGAAGAGGATGTACCCTCCGACATCAATGACGGAACCCTAGGATTCCCCGTGATCATCAGGTAATAATGTCTTCTCTTTTATAATATATATGACTTATGTCAACAAGATCTACTCCGGCTCAAACCAACGTTTGATGGTTCCCCGCGGATTCCAGTTTGGGATTTCGTCCTGTACATTCCATCTGCATTTCATGGTTCTGGATTCTAGCCCTTCACGAATGTGCGTGTGTCGACGACTAATAAAGACATATCACACCCCTTGTAACCTTGTTCGCTCAAGCCATTAACTAGCTAAATATTTCCTTTTTCAGTTTGATTATCATCGTTAAACCATACAATGGGAGACAATGGGTCAGGAGCATTCCATACTTATGACATGTGTTTAGCGATCTCCGCAACTGACTGGCACGTTCGCGAACATCTGGGGCTCGCTGCCAAGGGTAATCAATAACGCGGACATATAGCCATATTAGCGGCATTCACACTCAATTCAAATGTGGATTACATTTCTTGTCCGGATGCTGGTGACCTAGGTCCTCAGTTCCAGACAGCTCTGTCGTTAATCCATTGCCCTTCCCTCAAACATGATCTGTTGGCTGCGTGGGTTAAAAACTGCCGAACTGGGTACGGATGCAAAGGCGCCGATGCATGTTCAAGAACTGGCCTACAATGTCAGATCTTGGTTCAGAGCACAGCCGTGTTCATGTCATGCATCGAAAGACTACATGTTCGAACACCATCTACTTTTGCGGATCGAATGAGGTAAAATCTCTCGAAAGGAAAGGCCTTCAGATCTGGCCGATATCTGCAGAGTTTGTCGTTCACAACTCTCTCTGGGAATTGAAAAGCATATTCGGCACCATCAACCAAGGTTCTAACAGATGGCATTCTCTGCATACCTAGGTTGTTCATCGCCTTTCCTCCTATATTCCCCTTAGGAAACTCTGGACGTTTTCCACTTCATTGACTTTAGACTGCGATCTGCGATCTATGTCTCGGTTCCTTCAACTTCCTGCACTTGTGCAGCGGTCATCCTCTCCACTGACGAGGCTCAAATTAACTTTTGACGTCGAGGAATTATTCTTCCGATTATGCAGCCTTTTGCCTGGAATAACTGACTTTGTAGTTTGAGGATTTGATGTCGAATTACATAAAAATAAATAAATAACTTCATCTTGTCTTCAAACATCACCATCATTATGACCTGTTGGCTGTGCGGATTCGAAACTACCGAGCTGGCTACGGATGCAAAGGCGCCAGTATGCAAGAACGGCCCTTGTCAAATCTGCATATCAGTCACGGAAGTCGACGAGGAGATCAACCAAGCGGTGGCCACCCTTCGATGCTTAATTTCCAAACGCCGCGATCTTCGTTCAGAGCACAACCGTGTTCCGACTCCCATGTATCGACTCCCATTCGAACTTAAAAATCATATATTCGAACTCCTTCTACCTTCGTGGGACGAATGGGGTGAAATCCCTCTAACAGAAAGGACCGTTATGCCTTCATTTTTGGCCGCTATCTCGGTATGCAAAGAATGGCGTAATATCGCCTTATCTTCCCCTTCCTTCTGGTCTATAATGCACATAACACTTGGAATATCAGACTCGTTCAGTCGAATCAATGACTGGATCCTGCGCTCTGGAACATTACCCCTCACTATTCACATTCAAGTTGCTGATGACCACAACGAAGAACACTCAAGGAGAGTGCTGGCCTCAATATTGGATGCCTTGGGCCAATGTTCGAATAGACTGCAATCCCTGTCTCTTCGTGTTCCGTCTCATGTCTTATACGGTTTGCCATATAATAACATCCATTATCACCGTCTCACTCGACTCCGAATAACGTCCTTTCAATTGTGGGGCCAATTCGATCAACCTCTGTCATTTTTGAACGCAACAGTGGGCCCAGAAAAGATCTATATCTGCGGATTACCTTTGCAGCCTGAGTTGCAACAAATCTCGTGGCACCGCCTTACCTCTGCAAAACTCCAAAGTTTGGATTTGGGAGACGTCACACAACTCTTCCAATATGCGTCGCAGATGACTGATTGTCAAATCCTCTCACTCAAGCACGGTACCACAAACTTCTCAGTACCCCCGATTATCCATCGTGGGCTGAAAACATTACGCCTGCGTTCTGCCGAAGATTGGGGTACGGTTCAAATACTGATTGCTTCCCTCACGCTTCCATGTCTTCAAGAATTAGACACCGACGAACCGCTTATCCTAAAACACCTCCCTGCATTTGTGCACCGGTCATCTTGTCCCTTGACAAGACTCACGTTGTTCATCGATGATGATGAAGATGATATCCTCTTCCGTGATATGCAGCCTTTGTCTGGGGTGACTGACCTAGTTGTGGACGCACTAGACGAAGGTCAGGCTGTGGTAATCAAAAAGCTTCTGCTCGAAGGATATTTCCCAAACCTTCGACATCTCACGCTTCGACTACAAGCTTTCTTATATCTATGGGAGAAGAGCGTTATTCCCTTGTTGCTGGACCGTAAACGGCGGGGACCTGAAGAAGGAAGGCTTGACAAGTTTCTCGTCGTAAACGAAGATCGAGATTCTGAGTTTGATCACGTGTGGAATTCGGATGCCGGGGAGGAATTGATGGAGTTGAACATTAGTCTGAGAGAGGATGGTTTTGAATTTTTATGATTCTAAATGGGACTTTCCTGAGTTCGTTTCCTGGAGCAACTTCTTTTGTAATAATGAATGCCATCAATCATTGATGGAATCAAGGCCGGATCAAGAAAAGCCGAACGCCCAAAGTGTGCTACCTCCAAAATAAACTACATTCCAGGGTTTGAACAAGTCGGAGAACGG
>Ga0307517_10006475_pt1 | contig 17322 bp, 27 predicted proteins | sample 23_EM_MG_FD_194515 | JGI IMG/M metagenome (GOLD analysis project Ga0307517, IMG submission 194515) | Populus trichocarpa ectomycorrhiza microbial communities from riparian zone in the Pacific Northwest, United States - 23_EM | ecosystem: Host-associated > Plants > Roots > Unclassified | place...
TTTCCACGCTTGGAGCTTGAACGGAGGAGAGCTCATCCCCTCCTTCGCTTCCTTCACCTCCTCCAGGCCGTTCTCCTCCTTGCCACTCCATGGCTTCAGGAGCTTTGGGGTCAGAAGACATTTCTTTGGCTTCTATAAGGAAAACTTATCTTTTGTTTCCTCCCCAACCTAGTGGTATCTCAAAACACTGACTCGAGTGTTGATCGCTTTCTGGGTACGGGGTGTACCAAACGGAGTTTGATTTCTCCGAGGGTGTGTGATAGATGAAGTTTTCACCTTACTGGTATTTGTATAGTGCGGTGATATCTTCGAGGGTAACGAGATTTTCTGGATTTATCCACCAGAAATAAGATTCGCGGTAGGGCTCTTGAGTCCCTAATTCGGGTATAGGGGTGAGGACTTCGTCTATCGAGATGGTCCTCAGTGGTCTTGGTTCGAAAGGTTTTTTGGGTTTGGGAGTATGAGTGTCTCTACCAAACATTCGTCTCGGTAACGATGAGAAGTATCAATATACTGTTAGGTGGTAGCTTCGGCGTGAGGTATTCCGACAGCTAGGACCTTAATCGTGATTATATCGGAGAACTCATTAAGAAGACACGAGTAATGTAGGCTAGATATAATGGTTTGCTTCGATATAGATTGTCGAAGTATTGGTAACGATATAAAGGTGTAGAATAACTTATTATATTGATAAGATCTCTTCTCCGTGCTTGTTCTTCTTAATAGCAGCGAAGATGCTTCGATATTTATATTCCGCGTCTGAGCAATCGCGGTATACATGCTAACTCTATACTAACTAAGTACCTTGCCCGCAACTCTGCAAACTTCACCTGAGTGCGAACACTCGTAGACCCTGAAAACTCTCTACCGCACCTTTTGCTCCCATGGTCAACTTATCGGTCTGCGCTTTCATTATTCCTGATGGTGTGGAAACCACGTCAGGCGTTAGCACATCCGTTTATCCGTTGACAACAATGGTTACGAGTTATCTTGCCCTCGTGCTTGCCGAGGGTAGTCTAACTCGCTGGACAGAAGATGGCCATTCTTCTTGGTTGGTCCCGTCGAGAATTCGGTATGCGACTGCATCTCGTATTCTGGTCTTCCGGCATTACACGACTTGTCCTCGGGATCGTACCTATAGGAATTTTCCCTCAGACTCCATCTTTTTACCAACTTGTCCTCTGTGGATTCACCCGATCCACTTACTGGGCATAGTTACCTACTTCATACTCTACACGACTTTGTAGGCACGTGCGGACTAACTTTCATGCCAAACGTCCCGTTACCTCCGACCGACCTTTCCGATCCTCTGTCTTCAAGTGTCTATAACTTTATGCGCCGTCGTCCGATTCACCTGCTTCCACTTGCATAAGGTGCCCGGAGGTCTCCCCTCATATACCCTGCGAACAGGATCCGGTCGGACGGACGGCCGCGACGTATACGGTGTTACAAGATGTGTTTCATTGATAGTGGTCTTTGGTGTTGGGAGGCAACTACCCGGGCGGCCAGTGATGACGCGCCGTCCCAACGCCGGGGCTTGAGGGTGGTGTTATCTTTTTCCTTCGAAGTTCGTGTGCGTCAAGGTAGGGTAACTTTGCCCCGTAAATCCTTACGGGGAGTCCGTGCGCCTAACAGTGGCATCCTACGTACATCGTTCTTTTCTTGCTCATTTTTCGGTACTGCCAAGGTTCACGGATAGGGTGGACGTCATGTCCCTCGACATCTCCTGCCAGAAACCCGTCTTTGGCTCCCGTTTCCACTCCTTTATGCTGGTCAATGGGTACTCAATCAACTCGGCGGACCCTAGGGTCCACTCCGTCCCCTCAGAATCTCTCTTTCCTAACACAGGCGCCCCACTCTTCGTGGTAGGAGACCTGAACCTCCGCCATCCCCTGGCTGACCCGCTGCGCTCCTTTTCGTCCCAGGAAGTCACCTCCTGCCCCCCCTACTTGGAGTAGGCAGCGTTGGGCAGTTTCGCCCGACTGAACTCCCGAGGTGGGTATACAAGGTTCCCTCTGACGGTAAAAGCACGCCCCTCCGTTATCGACCTTGCTTTTGCCAACCGCCTGCTCCTACGTTTCGTGAAGACCGCGCAGACCTCCCTCCCCTCGACGGGCTCGGACCACGTCCCCATCACCATACTACTTGCAGCCTGGTCCGTGGACCTGGCCCCCCCACATCTCATGTGGGACCACACGGACTGTGAGCTGCTCTCCCCGAACATCAGAAACTTCATAGTCCCCCCTCCCCCACCATGCCCCTCCCCCTAGACCGCAGGGGACTGGCTCAGTGGGGCAGGCGACCGCCTCATAGGCCTTCTCAAAGACCACACCCCAAGCTCGTCCCCTTCCCACCACTCCAAACCCAGGTTGTCACCCCACCTCACCATCCTACGCCTCGAATATCACAAGGCGGCATGAGTGGCCCGCAAAGAAGGCACCATGGCCCTGAGAGAGAGGGCGGACATCTCGAGAACGGGCTACTTCAAGGCCATCCTGGTCGTGAAGAACAAACCCTGGTCCTCATTCCTACACTCGGCCACCCCCCAGAACCTGTGGACAGCACAGAGGTTCGCCTCAGGCCGGGCACCCCCCGGCTCTCCTTCACTCCCCAGGTCTGAAACCCCGCAGCCAATGAATTAGGCCCTACTGGGCCACTTCTTCCCTCCTAAGGCACCCTTCTCCCCCCCCCCCTAGACTGAGGCCACACAACTCGACCCCCCCTCTCACCAAGGAGGAGATCGCCTATGCCCGCTCCAAGTCCTCTTCCTCGTCGGCCCTGGGCCCCGATGGGATCCCCTACCTAACCAGGAAACAGGTGAATGCGATCAACCCTTCAATCCTGCTCCAGATATTCTCCCCACTAGTTGCCCTTGGGTACCATCCGGCCTCGCTAAAGGTGGCAAACAGTGTGGTCCTCGACAAACCGGGAAAACCCTCGTATAAGTCACCCTCCTCCTTCAGGATCATAGTCCTCCTCTGAACTGTCTCCAAGATCCTGGAAAAGATAATTGCGGCACGCCTCCTCCTCGCGGACCGCTCAAGGGGCCTGATTCACCAGAATGAATGCAGCTCCCTCCCTGCGCTGAGCACATACGACGCCTGCTTTACCCTTATGAACAAGGTGAACACCCTGCAGAGGCCGCGCCTGAAGGAGTCCTCCCTCTTTCTGGACCTCAAAGCGGTCTTAGACAATGTCGACAACCCAAGTCTGGACCGCATCCTGAGGGAAGGGGGGATCACCCATTACCTGGTCTCCGGGGTCACTTCCTTCTTAGGTGAGCACAGCTGCACATTGGTTTGCCAAGGCGCACTGGGCACCCCAGCCCCCGTCAACGTCGGGGCCCCTCAGGGCTCCCCCATCTCGTCTTTGCTCTTTCTTATTTATGTTGCGCCACTCAACTTCAGGATCCCCCGAGGACTGATGCTTTCTTACGTTGCGGATTTCGCCCTGACCACCGCCTCAGTTTTCTATCTTGGAATCATCCGCCGACTACAAGAACTCTTCAGGACAATTCAGGCTAGAGCAGTACCTCTTGGCATATCCTTTTCGGTCCTCAAAATGGAACTCATACACTGGAGGACCCCCAGCCAAAGGCACTCACAAGTGTGTCTCTCAGCTATCCAGTTAGACGGGGAGATCTTCCACCCCTGCGATTCCCTCCGGTGGTTAGGGTCCTGGTTCACCCCTACCCTGTCCACATCTACACATTTCTTGCCCCGTCTGGCACTAGCCCAAGGCTCTTTTGCCCTCATCAGACGCCACAGCCCCCCAGGGGTGGGGCTCACCCTCTACCTATGCCACAGATTGGCAACGTGACTCGTCGTGCCTATGCTCCTGTATGGAGCGGACCTCTTCACGCCCAACGTGGGCTCCTTCACGAGGCCCAACACCTTCTGGCACAAGGTGCAGAGGTGGGCCACCAACTGTTTCTCGTCAACCCCCATCGGCATCCTGGCCATCGTGTCCTGTCTGTCCCCCATCCCCCTGCCGGTATCGCAGAGGCAGAGAGTGGCCGCCCTTAGGACAGTCTGATCCCCGCCCGGTGTCAACCCGGCAACAGCACGCCTTCACCCCTCCTTCCCGTCCCTGTCCTGGTACCAAGCCCCGGACTGCTCCAGAGCCCAGACCAAGGGCCTTTCATCGGTCTACCTCCCCATGAGCCTGAAGAGCCCCCGCCCTTCTCCCCCCGGCCGAAACCAACTCCCAATAGACGCAGTGGCCCATAGGACTATCGCCTTCACCGGCACCCTGTCCAGAATGCCCATGATAAATGCACACCTTCTCCCCGAAGTCTTGCCCAACCACCCTCTGCAATGCTTAATGGAGAGCACATACTCTGCCCGAAGAAAAAGGGTTAGGGAGGCGCTCACTGAGCAGTGGTCCTGTCAGTTCCCCCCCCCTGCCTACTACCACCACCCTCCAGCCCTACACCCTCGCCCCTTTATTGGCCTGGGCAAGTTCCTGGCAGGACGAATCCACCAAATGACCGCTGGGAAAAGCTACCTGGCAGCACACCCCTTGTGGAGGGCCCCAGAGCCTGATACCTCCTGCCCCCGCTGCGGTTTGGAACGAGAGTCTTTCGATCACGCCATCCTCACATGCCCCTTGAGACAGGGCGCCCACGCCCGTCCCCTATGTCCGTCATGAGGCCCCCCTCTGGTCATCTCTCCCCCTACTCAAAAGGCTCGCAACCTACATCAGCGTCACCTCCACACGTTTCCCTCCAACGATGTTCCCCCTACCACTCCCCCCTCATCCCCGCCCTTTCCCCTGTCTCCCCCCGACCCACCGCCCCCCATGTTCCGCGTGTTTTCCTTTGCCCAGGCTTAACAAGAGTGTAGCGAGTTGTGGTTTCCTTTCCCGTAACTTATGTAAGCTTTCCTTTCGCATCAAGTTGTATAACCTTTCTTTCCCTACTGCTAGAGTGGCCCTGGGCCCCGCGGATGAGAACCCCCCATGAGTGTGGATATTTACAGGTGCTGTGACTTTCCTTTGTTATTTGTTTGGATTTATAGGTTTTGTTCTCTCCCTAGCTCGCGCTGCGTGAGGCTCTTTGTACCTAAAACAATGAACGCATGATTACAAAAAGAAAAAGAAAAGAAAAAAAAGTGACAGGGAGATAAACCACGCTTCTCGCAAACTTCCTCCCCCCCCCCTACATTTCACATACTTCCTCAACTTTACCCCGCTTTGGGTCCGGATCAAACCCATTGCCCACTGCTCTTCACCTGCTCGCCCTCATGGTGGATTGCCACCATATGCCCCCAGGGAACCCTGCTTTCCGTATGATGTCAGCCCTCAAGTCCCCTCTCCAGTCACGGTCAGGCACGCCCGCGATCGATCAACCTCTGGGTTCATGGTGCACCAGCTCGCCCATGCCAGAAACGCTAGCCGCCTCACCACACAAGACCTCCCGGACTTCGACCCGGAAACGCAGTGCGGCACCCTCCTCCCTGAATCCACTAACATCTCTCTCCTGGCCCAGCACGTCAGGGGGCTAGTCACAGTCTCGCATGAGCCGAGTGGGGTAACCCAGAAGCTCGCAACCATCTCCCAGGAAAATGACGCCATCAGGGAGGCGCTCGATGACTTCTCCTCTCAATTGGCCTACCTTCCCCCCCCTCAAGATGATAGTTCTCCCCAAGCGCTGGCTGACCTGCAGGCATCCATCCGCGACCTGTCACATTGTGTGTTAGCCCCCATCCCTGCCCCCCCCCAAGCGCGCGCCGCCACCCCTACGGCCCACCCCTCTTTTATCGCCCCAAGCGCCCGCCCATACCCATGCAGCCCACCCCGCTTTTATCGCCCCAGGGTCCGGCCCCTCAAGGAAGGGGAAGGAAAGGGCCTGAGCACCTCCCACACCAACACCCGATGGGGCTGAGGACCTTAAATACCTCATCCCATTCTACGATACCAAGCTTGGCAAGGCTTTCAGCGACCCTGAGAAGTACACTAGGCTGTACCCCCACTCCTACGAAGCCGGGGAATACTGGCGAGGCCCATATGACATGGCCTCCTTTACCCCCGGCCACCTACACCCTGACAACAAACCCTCCCCCTCCTATGCTCAAGCAGCCTCTGGCTTCGGCTCGGGCGGCAAAGGCAAGAAGAAAGCTGGCCAGTAGCCCTCCCCCCAACAAGTTGTGAGTGCATTGCCCCTCCTGTTAAAAAGGGGCCTCCCTCCCTCCCTGGTGCCCAACGTCGCTTTTTTGCTCCTCGTCAATCCCCGCCCCACACCCAGACACTCCATCGATTGCAGCAACCTTCCCTGACATAGCTGCCCAGGTCCTCCGCGAATCGAACTGCCTCCTCCCTCTTGATTTCTCTGCCACTGGCAACTAAGGAAGAGCCATCTCCCTTACCGTCACCGACAAGGCGACGCCTCCCGCGTCTTGCTCCATACTTTTTCTCCGTCACTAGGGCCCTCAACCAATCCTTCCCGGAGGGCGATAACCCCTGGTGCACCCTAGTGCTTGCCCCCACCGCTGTTCAACCAGCCATTCACGGCCTTCCACTACCCTTCCTCCCCCAAGATAAATAGGAACTCTTGCCATATATCAGGCAGGCAATCCTCAAAAACAAAGCGACCCCGGTTCTCACAGCCAGGTACCATAACCCTGACCAAGATTCTCGGAGCACCAAGCAGGCCACTTCGGTGGTTGTCACCATTGACCCCCAGCACGTGTCGGCCCTCAGCTCGGGGGTCTTCATCCTCTCGCAGAAACGCAAGGTTGAACTTGCCTTCTCAAACAACCGAACCTCCCAGTGTAGAAAGTGTTGGAGATACGGACAAGCCCATCAACGATGGCCCGCCACCCACCCGACGTGCCCAATTTGCGCGCTTCACCATCCTCGCGCGTCTCACAGATGTCAGAATGCCACCTACCCCAAGAGCAGAAACAATAAGCCAGTCCCATCCTGTTGCCCGACCTCGCCCCCCCATTGCGGCAACTGCGGTAATGACCACACTGCCACATTCAAGGAATGTCCGGCTTGACCTAGCCCAACTAGCCCTGCCAGACCTACTTCCCCAGCCCCGACTGGTCAAGAGCCCATGGATATGGCAGTCGATAGGGGCCCAGCACCCTCTACTCCCCCGGCCAGGCCGGGTCCCGCTGAAGTGGACCTAGTGACTCCCGGGCAACCACCCCCGGCAGGGCCACCGCGCCCTGGTACAATTGAAGGCTTTGGCGGTCCTCTCTCCCTGGAGCCCGAGAGCCCTTCCACCGCTCCTTCCGATCTCCGGGTTCGTCCCGGAAATGAATGAAAACTCCTCTTCTGTTGGGAAAAGGCTGGCCCCAAACTCAAAACTGCTGTCTATCGTTCAACGTAACTGCCCTGGAAGCTGGGATGTTTTTCTTTCCTTATTTGAGTGGTTCAAAGAAGCTACGACGTATCCATCAATAGTCCTTCTACATGAACCGCCTGTCAGCAAGGGCCACCATCGCTCCTTTAATGCCTTGAAGAGTTTTTCCCCTCCAGTTAGGAAGCCCCGGGTGGCGGCCTACGTTCATTTATCTTTTCTTTCCTTATATTCGGTACTCCCTAGGTTCAAGGGGGTGGATGATGTCCTCACCCTCACTGTCTGCTCCTAGGAACCCCTTTTCGGGACCAAGTTCCACTGCTTAAGAATGATAAACGCCTGCTCCACCAATACTCGCGATCACAGTGTCCACTTGGTCTCGCCAGAAACCCACTCTCCGTCTCCGGAGGTTCCCCTCCCGGTAGTAGGGGACCTCAACATACACAACACCCTCTCGGACCCGCTGCGTTCGCTCTCACCGCCAGAAATCAGCTACTCAACCCCATAATTCGAGAAAGCCGCCGAAGCTGATTTCGCCCTCCTCAATCCCCCCGCGGAGTATACTAGGTTTCCCCTGATGTGAACGGCCCGCCCCTCGGTTATTGACCTCTCTTTCGCAAACCCCCACGTCCTGCCAATAATTAGAGGCTCTGAGGCCCCCCTCCCCTCGACCGGCTCTTATCTTGTGCCAATAACAATAGACCCACCCCCCCCACCCTGATCCCAAGCCCCAAGCGCCCTCGATGGTCCGATACGGACTGGGATTCTATCACCCCAATCATATGGGAGTTAAAAGTCCCTCCGGCCCCCCTGTGGCCCTCGCCAACAGACCTGGATATGTGGCTGGCTGGGTCGCTAGATCGACTCACTGCCCTCGTGAAGGAGCACACACCAGTTTCCAGACCCTCTCACCATTCCAAGCCCTGGTGGTCCCCCCACCTAACCACCCTCCGCTGTGAGTTCCATAAAGGAGCTAGGATGGCTAGGAAGCAGGGCACCCCTGCCCTGCAGGACGTCGCGAACACCTCCAAACTCGGGTATTTCAAGGCGATCAAGACCGCCAAAAACAAACACTGGTCGTCCTTCCTCCTGGGTGCCACCCCCCAGAGCCTATGGACGGCCAAAAGGTTGACCTACGGCTGCACCCCACCCCGCTTTCCCTCCCTCCCATGGGCAGACTCCCCCCAGCAGATGAACGAGGTCCTCTTGGGCCATTTCTTTCCCCCAAAAGCGCCTTTCTCGCCGCCTCGCAGACTGCCACGTGATAAACAGGCGCCCCCACTGACGAAGGAAGAGATATCTCAGTTCTGTCCAAATTCTCCAGCATATCGGCCCCGGGTCCCGACAGGATTCGCTACTCCACCAGGAAGCAGGTAAACAATATCAACCCATCCCTCCTCCTCCAAATGCGCTGTCCGCTTGTCAGCCTGGGGTACCACCCCGCCTCGCTAAAAGGCTCAAATGGAAGCCTGCTCGACAAACTGGGGAAACCCTCCTATGAATCCCCAGCCTCTTTCAGGATAATTGTCCTAATCGGCACCTTTTCTAAGATCCTAGCAAGGATAATAGGGTCCCGCCTCCTCCTAGAAGCACGGTCGAAGGGCCTGCTCCACCCCAACCAATGTGGATCCCTGCCTGGGCTGATCACTTACGATGCGGTCCTCACCCTCTTCAACGATGTAAGAACCCTACAAAGGCCATGTCTCAAGGTCTCATCCCTGTTCCAGGACATCAAAGCAGGGTTCGATAACGTCGACAACTCCACTCTGTCCCGCATCCTAAGGGATGGCGGGATTCCCCCCTACCTAGTCTCCTGGGTTTCGTCCTTTCTGGGTGAACGGAGCTGCACCCTGGTCTTCGAAGGGGCCCCAGCGACCCCATCCCCGGTAAAGGTCGGCGCCCCCCAGGGCTCCCCGATCTCCCCCTACCTCTTCCTCCTCTACGTGTCCCCCCTCCACTTCAAGATCCCCCGAGGTTTGATGATCTCATATGTGGATGACTTCGCCATCACTGCCGCATCCCCTTCGTATCGGGGTAACATCCGCCGCCTCCAGGAGCTCTTCGAGAAACTAGAAGCGAAACCCCTTCGCCTAGGCGTCTTGTGCTCTGTCGCTAAGACAGAGCTCATACACCGGAGGACCCCAAGCCAGAGGCATTCCCCGAAGTGCCTTTCCCCCATCAAGATCTAAGGGGAGATATTCCGTCCCTACGACTCGGTATGTTGGCTCGGATACTGGTCCACGCCGGCCCTTGACACCGACGCCCACCTCTCACACCGATTGGCCCAACCTCAAGGAGCCTTTGCCCTCATCAGAACTCTTAGCCCCCCCGGCGCAGGCCTCACCCCATATCTATGCCACAGCCCGGCAACGTCCTGGATCTCCCCCATCCTGCTGTATGGCGTGGATCTCTTCACACCCAGCGCAGGAGCCACGGCCCGCCTCAACACCTTTTGGCACAAGGTCCAGCGATGGACCCCAAACTGCTTCTCGGCCACACCGACATGGATCCTCACAGTGGAATCCTGCCTCCCCCCAGTCCCCCTCCCCTCCCCTCAACCCAAACGAGGATCCTTAATACCTCATCCCTTACTACGACACAAATCTTGGCTCGGCCTTCGGTGATCGTGAGCGCTACGCACAGCTTTTCCCCCACTCCTATGCAGCCGCTGAGATCCGGAGAGGGGCTTATGACCTAGCCTCTTTCACCCCCGGCCACCTCCACACCGACTACACCTCCTCACCCTCCTATGCCCAGGCTGCCTCTGGCTCTGGCTCAGGTGGCAAGACGAAGAAAGCCTCTAAGCCCCCCTCACCCCAACAAGTTGCGAGCGCTGTTGAGTGTAGTAGGGTACGGGCAACCACCCTAGTAGTGTTGTGGAGAAGATAGGATGGCGTTGAAAGTAAACCACTAGTTGCGCACACATGTTTGTTAGTCCTATTTTGTTACCAGCGGCGCGCATCTGAGAATTGAATAAGTTCTCTCACATCCACCACATCCACCCATCCAACAGGTTATGAGCCTTTGCGTTCTACGCAGCTTAAGCCAATGAGAAAAATCGTCCATTTGATAGGCTGCTATCTACGCCATGTGCTTTTTCGAATCCTTCTTCCCCCCCAGCTTGACGAAAGGAGAAAAATCGTCCATTGGATAGGCGGCTATCTACGCCGTGTCCTTTTTCGAATCGTTTTTCTTACCATTTGTTTTATCGATATCTCACTCTCTGTCTCTCTCTCGTTGAACTTATCTCGTTCGTACGATGACGGAACTTTACGAGTCTACGCAGTCGAGCCATGTCTTGTTTCCTCTCTTGGGAGGTAATAATTTCGGGCCTTGGAGGCAGAGAATGTCAGATCAATTGAAACAATTGGACCCCTGGTGGATCGTATCGCGTCGTGAAAAGTCACCTGATAAAGATAGCACGGATGTGGCAGTGCAGGCCGCCTACAACAAGCATTTGTGGAATTGTTTTCGGATTAAAGCAAAGATTCGGAACACTATGGAGCCACGGATTTGTGTCCAATATACGTCGGCTGCCTATGATGAGGATTCAGAATCCCTATGGAAGACGCTTGAAGAAGGCTATCGCAAAGCTCTTGGGCTGGAACTCTACGCTTTTCGGAGATCTCTGTTTGACTGCACCTTCGACGCATATCGGACGGGAGCAGAATATGTCCACGAGATCGAATGAAATATAGAATGTTTGGGCGAGGCAGGGGTAGAGATCAACCCTCGCGAGAAAACCATTTACCTGTTGAATGGTCTACCGGCGTCATGGCGAGAGTGGCGTGATCTTCAAGCCACGATTCTTAAACCAGACCAACCGGAGGATTTGATCGCGGCTATCACAGTAAGAGAATCCACCATGAATCTCGACCAAGGGAGGTTTACTGGTAACGATGCCGTTCTGGCGGTTAGAGCAAAACGATATGGCTATGGCGCTTCGGCTTCGGGGTCTGGGGAAGCATCTAGTAGTCAGACGATCAGAGGGAATTGACAAGCGAGCCATGGACAGTCAATTGTTTGTTACTACTGTCAGAAGAATGATCACCGGCGCAGTGAATGTCTGAAACTCAGCTCTGACACAGCAAAAGGGATTTGTATGGAGAAAGTCACGACAGCAGCTCCGGTGGCTTCAATGAATCAACCAAAGAACTCTATTTTTACAGCTTTCAGTTCAACCGCTACCGCTACGAGCCGACATCAACGGCTTTTCGATAGTGGCTGTAGTACCCACTTTACGGGTTTGCGGGACTGTTTTACCACCTACGAACGAATTCTCCCTAGTGGACACAGGATTCGTGTTGCCAACAATGCAGAGATCAATGCGCTCGGTCGAGGCGATGTCAGTCTCTTGGTATCGCATGATGGAAAGCAATGCAAGATGGAGTTACTCTTGAAAGATGTGTTGCACGTTCCAGCTTGCGGCGAGAACAGTCTACTTTCAGTTTCTCAACTATGGCGCTTGGGTATTTTCGTCGAGTTTCCAACACGTGGGGGAGCTACTATGAGATATAGTAACGCCTCTTTGGTGGGAGTGGCAGAAGCAAATGGGCTCTATGTACTGAGACCTCTGAGGGGTGAAGTATTGGGACACCTTGGAGTTAATAATGCGTTTGCTCTGGACACTGGTGAAGGAGCAGTCAAGGAGGCCACGCGGTGGCATTTCAGGCTAGCGCACTTAGGAGCAGAAGCTGGGGGTAGGCTGTTGCTGGAGGATAACGATATTCACAGTATACCGAAGGTACCACGTTGTGTTTGCGCGGGTTGTGTGTATGGAAGAATAGCAAGGAAGCCGTTCGCGTCAGTTTTACCATCGTCAAAAGCGACGCAACCCCGCGAGATTGTCAACAGTGATATAGCCGGACCGATTGATCCGAAATCACTTGGGGGAGCTCTCTATCTCCTCATGTTTACAGATGACTTCACCAGGTACAATGTAGGTTATCTACTAAAGCGCCAATCGGAGGCGTTTGCTTGCTTTAAGGAATATAAAGCCTTGGTCGAGAAACAACAAGGCAAGGTTATTAGCAAACTCCGCACCGATAGGGGAGCGGAATATACGTCAAATGAGTCTTGTCATCTCTTACAACAAGAAGGAATACAGATCCAAAGAATGACGCCATATACCCCTCAATCCAATGGAGTGAGTGAAAGAGCAAACCGTACCATCATTGAAACTACGCGTGCACTTTTACATGCAGTCAGTGCCCTTAACCAATAGTGGGCTGAGGCGGCGATGACAGCGATATATGTCCGCAATCGGCTTCCTACACGCGCGATTCACACAGGTTTTACCCCATACGAGCTTTGGCTTGGAAGGAAACCCACCTACGAGCATCTTCGGGTATGGGGTTGTGTAGCCTATGCGGAGTTTCCGAAAGAGACAAGAAAGAAGATGGACAAAGCGGCGTGGAAATGCATCTTCATTGGGTACACCACTGATGCTACCACGCAATATCGCCTCTACCATCTGTTTGGAAAACCTGTTGTGATTTCCGACGATGTTATCTTCGAGGAGTCTACGTCGTACTACAATACCAGTGATACGGTTGGTCAAGGATCGAGACGCTACTACGCGTCGGAGCTTCAGCCATGGGAGGAACAGCTGGATTGGGGTGACGAGTTTGATGAGGAGGATGCACAAGCGGAGAAGGCACCTGAGAGGAGAGTAAGGGAAGAGGAGCAAGAACAAGTATTTGATTGGGGAGACGCCGAAGAGGTACTGGCACCCTTTCACCTACGCAAACTACAAGTCCAGTCGTCATCGGCAGGACAATCCTCCAATGGTGGTGATGGCGATGGTGATGATGATAATGATGCGGACCGGGAAGAGATGCCGTTTGTGACGACGAGAAAGAAGAGGAGGAAATCGGACACTGCAGGAATGCTCAGGGGGCTGAGAGCAGACACGAATAGCTCCTACTGGGAATCCCAGAAGGGACAACTCCCTACTACGGAGGGAATGGGAACTACACATTCCAAGAGTGGGTCCGGCACATCAAACACAGGTACTAGTGAAGCGAGGCTGTTGGCCGTCTACATGGTGGAGGCAAGTCCGAATACGTATAAGTCAGCTATTGAGTCAGATGAAGCGTGCGAATGGCAGGAGGCTATCGACTCTGAGTGCGCATCTTTGGAGAAGAATAAGGTGTTGACGTTCATTCATGAGATATCAGAAACGAAGAAAGCAATGCATACGAAACTCATTTTACTGTGCAAGCTCAATCCGGTTAGGCAAACCGTGAGGTATAAAGCACCCTTGGTGGCTCAGGGTTTTCGCCAGGAGGAAGGCTTGGATTTTAGGGATACTCTTGCGCCTGTAGCGAGTCTGTCGAGTGTTCGTGTTGTGTTGTCTGTTGCAGCAGCAAAGGGTTTTGCAGTACGTCAAATAGATGTAGTTACGGCATTCCTAGGCAGCGAGCTGCATGAGGAGGTGTATGTGTCGCTACCAGTTTGGGTGTTTGGACAGGAGAAGCTGGCATCTCGCAATCGCAGTCTCTACGGGTTAAAACAGTCTCCACGATGCTGGTACACCACGATCGACAACTTTCTAATCACAAAAATGGGGTTTCGCCAAGGCAGGTTTGATTGCTGGGTTTATACCCACGACAACGGAACGATACTGGTACTCTAGGTTGATGATATGCTCATTGCAGGAGTGTTGGGAGAAGTGAAGCTCGTAGGTGATAAGTTAAAAAGCAAGTATGAGATGGTTGATCTTGGAACTCAGAGCCATTTTCTTGGTATGGTCATATCGATGGATATGAATGCTCATACGATTTCCTTGACACAGGAAGGGTATATTGACCAGGTGTTGGAGAGGTATGGCATGGTGAGTTGCAAACCAGTAGGAACGCCAATGGAAAGGGACAAACCGGGCATGGAAGGAGGGGGAGACAAACCATGCGATCACACTCTCTATTTGCAGCTTATTGGGAGTCTTGGCTGGATTGCTATGGGCACCTGGTCCTGATATTGCTTTTACTGTTTCTTAACTTAGAAGATTCAACGCGGACCCTAATGATCATCACTGGGTTTGTGCGAAACAGGTCCTCAGATATCAGGCAGGTACGAAGAAGCTCCGGCTCAGCCTGGGGGAAGAAATGCGAGCAGGAGTACGTTTCGCTGGATTTGTGGATTCAGATTTCGCCGGAGACACAGGATCGCTGAAACCAACTTCCGGATATGTCTTTCTTCTTGGAATGGGAATGGGTCAGTGGCATTCGAAACGTCAAGCTCTCATGGCTACGAGCATTGCAGATGCGGAGTTTATCGCGAGGGCATAAGCAATTCAAGAGCTCGCTTGGTTTCGAAACATGATAAAAGGGATCATTAGATCCGAGTTACCTGTCAGTACTCGATATAACAACAATCAAGTCTCACTTTCTACGTTTAAAGACACCGCCTATAAACCTGACAGCAAACACCTTGGGGTTCGCGTGCATCAGATCAGAGAATTTATAGAGGAGGGAAGGGAGGTCACGATGGATTATTGCAGGACAAAAGATATTGTTCCAGATGGGTTGGCTAAACCCCTTGTACTTAGCAAGTATATTCTGTTTCGGCGGATGTGGGGATTGTCTTGATAGCTTTGTACTTTTACTTTGATTTTTTTTTTAGATTGCTTATATAAGGGTTATACCCAAGGGTGGAGTGTGGGGGAGTGTTATATGGGCATGTATACGGGGGGCCCCGTAGGGGGAGTGTTGAGTGTAGTAGGGTACGAACAACCACCCTAGTACTGTTGTGGAGAAGATTAGACGGCGTTGAGGGTAAACCACTAGTTGCGCACACATGTTTGTTAGTCCTATTTAGTTAGCAGCGGCGTGCATCTGAGAATAGAATAAGTTCTCTCACATCCACCACGTCTAGCCATCCAACAAGCGCGGCTGCCCCCCCAGTTAAGAAGGGGCGGGCCTCCCTCCCAGGTGCACAAAGACGTTTCTTGGCTCCTCGCCTTTCCCCAGCCTCTCACACAGACACTCCTGCTATCGCAGCAACCTTCACGAACATTGCCGCTCGCGTTGTCCGCGAATCTAACTACCTTCTGCCGCTTAGCTTCACCGCGTCTGAAAACATCCGCCGAGCCGTTTCCCTCCCAGTCACTGACAAGGCGACGCCAGCCACGTCCTACGCCCCTTACTTCGAATCCCTCACCAGGTCCTTAAACCAGTCCTTCCCCGTGGGTGAAAACCCCTGGGCCCAGTTCATCCTCGCCCCCACTACTGTACAATTGGCAATACACGCCCTTCCGCTCAGTTTCATCCCCCAAGATGAAGAAGAACTTTTCCCATATCTCAGGCGGGCAATCCTCAACGACAAAGTGACCCTGATTCTCTCAGCCCGGTACCTTAACGCGAGCAGAGATTCTAGGGGCACCAAGCAGGCCACTTCGCCGGTGTTTGTCACGGTCAACCCCCAGCAGGGTGCGGCCCTTACTTCAGGCGTCGTCATCCTCGCCCAAAACCCAAGCTCGAACTTGCCCTTTCAGCAAGCCGCTCCTCTCAGTGTAGGAACTGCTAGAGATACGGACACGCTCCTCAGCGATACCCCGCCACCCACCAGACGTGCCGCATTTGTGCCCTTCATCATACTCCTGGGGGTCACAGATGTGAGAATCCAACCTGCGGTCGGAGCGGCATCAATAAGCCAGTCCCATCCTGTTGTCCGACCTCGCCGCCCCCCATTGCTGCAACTGCCGTAATGACCACACTCCCACCTTCAAAGAGTGTGCAGGTTGACCTCGATCTGCTGTCCCCTCCCGAAATCCCACCCCAGAACCCCAGGGTCAAGACACCATGGAGGTGGCCGTCGATGGCGACTAGGCACTCTCTACTCCGCTGGAGGGGGCGGGTCCTAGTCAAATGGACATCGTGACCCCTAGAAAACCCCCTCAGGGAGGGCCTCCACGCCCCGGATCCACTCAAGGCTTTGGTGATCCGCTCCCCCTGGAGGAGCCAAACCCATCCCCAGCCCCCTCAGCTCGTCGGGTACGCCCCGGAAATGAGTCACATGCCCCCCCAATCCCGCCAGAGGCAGGCCTCCTCCCTCTCCCTCCATTCCGTCATCCAACATAACTGCCTTGGGAGCTGGGATGTTTTTCTTTCCTTATTTGAGTCTTTCAAAGAGACGTGCACATACCCCTTGGTGGTCCTCATTCAGGACCCTCCTGTGAGTCAGGCCCGCATTCCCTCCTCTAACGGCTTTGTGCCCTTTATTCTACTGGTCAGGAAGCCAAGGGTGGTATCCTACGTACATCATTCTTTTCTTGCTCGTTTCTCAGTGTTGCCAAGATTCACAGAGAGGGTCGAAGTCATGTCCCTCGACATCTCTTCTCAGAATCCTGTGTTTGGCTCTCGCTGCCACTCCTTTAGGCTGGTCAACGCCTACTCAATGAACTCAGCCGACCGTAGGGTCCACTCTGTCCCCCCGGAATCCTTCTTCCGAGACACAGGCGTCCCAGTCTTGGTAGTGGGAGACCTGAACATCCACAAACCTCAGGTTGACCGGCTGCGCTCATCTCATCGGAGGAAGTCTCCTCCTCCGCCCCGTACTTCGAGTTGGCGGCGCTGGGCGGTTTCGCCCTACTCAACTCCGCAGGAGTGTATACAAGGTTCCCTCTCTCAGGAAAGGCAAGCCCCTCCGTTATCGACCTTCCTTTTACCAACCCCCTGCTCCTTCCTTTCATAAAAGGCTGGCAAACCTCCCTCCCCTCAACAGGCTCAGACCATGTCCCCATCACTATATTGCTCGCGTCTCCGTCCCCGGATCTCGCCCCCCTACTATTACCCTAGCGGGAATAGCTTGCATAATTATGCGCAAGGTATATGCCACCATAGGGGAGAGCATATATCCGAACCCAAGCTTCCTGAGTAGGGACTTCCCCGAGGCATCTGGGAGACTACTCAGGAACCTCAAAGAGTTCACATTTCAAGATATGGCTAACTGATTGGAACGATGATTAGAGAACCAGTTCTCTACTCTTACTAATGCATACGCATTATGCATTGATA
>Ga0307517_10006476_pt1 | contig 17322 bp, 25 predicted proteins | sample 23_EM_MG_FD_194515 | JGI IMG/M metagenome (GOLD analysis project Ga0307517, IMG submission 194515) | Populus trichocarpa ectomycorrhiza microbial communities from riparian zone in the Pacific Northwest, United States - 23_EM | ecosystem: Host-associated > Plants > Roots > Unclassified | place...
ACCTGCTTGCCTCGGGCGCGCAGAATTCCACCAGTCACTGCTGATGTGGCGTCGAAGACTTGGAACAAGGCCACAAGTGGCAATATGGACGCCACAAGGGAGACAACCTTTGGATCATTGTTGAATAGGTACGCCCAAGAAGACCGGAAGACGAATAAAACAGTGCTAATTAAACGAAAATTTAGTTGAAGCAAATAGATTAGAGTATTGAACTGAATGACCTGCTGATACACGAGATAGAGAGACCTAGTATGATTGACGTGTTAGCTGCTAACCTCGCTCGATGGGCGTTCTGTTCGCCGAGGAGGTTCCCGATGCTGTGACCTTTGATCAGAGGCGGTGAGAGAAGAAGCGCAAGACAAGAACACACCGAACAGCGGTGGCAACACCTAGTGCAAAAGGTGCTTGGAACGTCGTTGAAGCCGAGACAAGTAAGACAGATTGTGTGGCAAGGGCCACTGGGCCTAAACTATTGAAGTGCCAGTTGAAGTGAAATCATAATGTTCGACAAGGAGTTTACATACAATGAGGCAGCCAGTGCAATCAGCTCCCATGCCCACCATTCTGAGGCAGTCTGACCAATTCCGCCTAGTCCCAACTGTAGGATCACGCTAAGACCCGTGAATGACCTTCGGGAAATGGGGCACCATGCTGTATGCGGGACGAAGAAAACGCCGTAAATGATAGAAAAGAAAGAGATCAGATTGAAGGATATCGCGGTTGCAATCGGTGCACCGATGAAGCCGAGACGAATTGGTTCAGGGCCCCATACTGATTGGGTGGTCAATGAAGGAGAAGGGCAAGGGAGAATAAACGAACCAAGAAGGTAATTTAGCAAGACATTAACTGGTGCCACAATGAAGACGATCCGAGTTGGAATGGTGAATAGACCTAATATCAATGTGATGAATGAAATATTCACGATGCGATCCTTAGGATTTAACTTACCTTGGGATTGGAAGTAACGTCTGTGTTGTCCAGGTTAGGTTAGGAAAAACATGACGCCGTGAGTGAGGAGACATACCGACTGATGCAATTAAAGGCGTAGGCTAAGAAGGGAACAAGATTAGCTCTCGTCGCATATTAAAGATGCGATCACGGGAAGGACGAACCAGGTAAACCAAGGGACACCCATCGAAGATAAACCGAAGCTAGGTGTGCCACCTCGGGTTCTTGTCTCAAGAACAGGAGGATAGATTCTGCGCTCAGCCAGATAAGCAATGTCGGCTAGAAAAGACACGTACGTCAATAAGATAGAAACAACTTGATTCGGTGACATACAATCAAACAAGCAAACATGACGATGGCTGTCAGGGCGTGATTGTCTTTAATTTAAAAAAGTTAAGAATTGATTGGACATCGATGACGTACACATTCGTTGAGCCCAAAGGCCGACAAGCTGAGGTTGGGGCGAAGTCCATGCGGATGGGAGGAGAGTGTCAAGAGCACTGGCCATGCCTTGAATAATACTGAAACCAGTTACGCTCGCAGTCATAGAGCCAAGAGTAATGGCAGCTAGTGCAGTAGTGGATATATGACCTATAGATACGACAGAGACGATGACGAGAGAATATTCAAGAATGTGTGTTCTGCAAAAGTATGAGAACCAGAAACATCCGGTAAGAATAGACAGTACCCAAAGACCGGGAGGGAGTACTTGGCAAGGATTCGAAATTCCTCCCAAAACATGCAAAGAGTGAGTTTGTTTTCTGCCCTGTAATCATTGCTGTCTGTTTGTTCCTCGATGCGAGGAATTGGGGGGTTGCTCAGAAGTGGAGTCGTCTCAGAGGGAGTCACCAGACGAGCTGAGAGCTGCCCAGATGAGTCTGAAAGCTGCTGCTCTGGATACAAACCAATGGTCGGGTGTGCTGGACGATAGTAGTAGGCATGTGGAAAGCTTTTCCTGTGACTCAGTCTGCGACCAGAAATAGTGTCGGTATCGCTGCCAGACTCTGGATCTGAATCTGAATCATTATTTAGCGCAGACAGAATAGCATAGTCAGCCGGTATCGATGAGGGACCCTGGTAGTGGGCGTAAGTGGAAGACATGAGTGCACACCACAAAACTGACGACGGGGTGGATGAACTGGACCCAAGTGGATTAAATCAGCCTCAAAAGGGGCATGATCCGAATCACCGGTTTGGGATCCGAACAATGCACATTCAAATGGAGTTCTACAGCGAAAATGACCGGCACTCCGGTGTCTTCTCCGATGTCTAGTCTAGGTCGACCCTAGGCTCGTGACCAGCCTTTATAAGAAAACGTGACTTTGTGAGGGGATATCTTCGTTATAAAGGCTGGTATATCTGAGTTTAAATTGGCAGGGCGCGCATTTTGATGGGATTCTGACCGACCCTAAATCAAATAAATTCACGTGCCCCTACTAAATAATCGCGTCGCGTCGCGTTAGTTCTTAGGAGCCGTAATGACCTGCAATCGGCCTCCCATTTTACTCCCCTGAACAGGCTCCTATGGAATCTGGACTGGACTCTAAGCTTAATTCAATCCGAAGTCTACCCTTGGAAAAACTGAAAGTCGCTTATCTAGACTTGATCCCGGCAATTCTAGCACCACCTGCTTCGTTCTGGGCTTCGTACAAAGATGACAAGTTGGTTATCGGCCTTCGTGCTTGTCTTGCTGTTTGGGAAGCTTCTGGGAACAAGATTGTGCCTAATGTAATACGCACCACTTCCGGTTTTTTTTTCTTATTTTTTTCCTTCGCGATGGTTGTTTGCGCAGCGGCGAGAAGAATACGTGTGAGATATGGTGCAAGTTCCCGATGAGGGGAAATCGTCCAAGTCTTGATAAATTCTGGTGTAATAGCGGAGATGCCGGGCTGCAAGTATTCCTCCTGAAGACAAGTCATCTCTTCCGAAACAATGTCACAGACTAGGTTAAGGGGTTCCGCCTGGCGTATCCACGTTCGGAGTTTTCGTTTTCCAGCATTGTTTGCTAGAATAATATTGAGAATCTTGAAAAGCTTTTGATTGCTTTCCTTGTAAAATTCATTCCTATGTTGAGCATACTGATGTTTATCTTCGTCGAGAATCTGAAGGATGAGATCGAATGGGCTAAGGCGGCGACCCCGTAGTATCTCCAGAACATCCGAAATTCGATCAGAAAGGGACATACGAGTAAAGTCGGCTATCGGTGATTCAGGCTCACTGGTAGATGTCTCGAATACAAGGAGTAAATAAAATATAATTTGCAGCATAAAATTAAATACCCATGTCGGTTCCAAATCCGGGTCTTCGTCAAAAAGATCCTCCGACCATCCATCGACATTATCGTCGACTACAAAAGCAGATTCCAAAGATTGAGATGCGATTGGGTTGTTGGGATGTACAGTTGGGACACCCTGAAGCTGTCCCAATCGAAAGGAGGTTGAGGCACTTGTAGTCGAGCTCTCTGGTGTCGGAGTATTGGGAGATTATTGTCGGTCCAAAAAGTGAGATTGCAAACCTTTGGTGTTCAAGTTAACTTTTCCCTTTTGGATCGTTTTCGGTGGTGCCAATTTGGCTGCCGCCAATATCTCTGCAGAGGATTTTGGGAGCATTCGATCGGAGAAGTTCGAATGTTCGTTGACGACGCGTCGCGACGCGGTCCTTTGGTAGGGCACGTGAATTTATTTGATTTAGGGTCGGTCAGAATCCCATCAAAATGCGCGCCCTGCCAATTTAAACTCAGATATACCGGTCTCTATACGACAGACACCCCATCCAAATGTCATGTGTCTTCTATACGGACCGGTCACCGGTCTAGGTCGACCCAAGAATTGAATTGAATAATAGGATATTGTCACGTGTACCTCAGCCTGTCACTTTGTCACTCGGAATGTAACAGCACAGTCACAGTCACACAAAGTTCAGTCTTCCATGGCGGACGGGCTGAAACCGCCGTTGCGCAACTCTTCCTCGCCCAGAGACAAGGAACCAAAAGGGTCAGAAAAAATCTTCAAATGGCAGCAGCAACGAATAACGAGGAAGCTCAAGGGCGAATATGAATCCGCGCTATTTCACTTGTCAGACGTGGTAAGTTGCACGGATTCATTTTTTGCTCGACGCTCAGCCGACACTTCCATAGGTGAACCAAAACTTGGATACTCCGGTCGGAATATCTGCTGTCTCCGTTGAAGGCGCAAAACATTCTAGTCACTCTTTTCTGGGGTCAATTATCTACCCGGTTATTTCCCAAACTTCTCCCACCACTCTAGGCGACGTGTTACAGGCAACTAGAAGCATATCCAGCGCTTTGAAAAAAACAAATATATTTTCCTCTGTAGAAGTTGAAATCGCTAGACCTCGCGACCCGCTTGCAGCTTCAAACGATGTCGATTTGTTGTTCAAAACCAAGGAGAAAGGTCGGTATCACCTGTCGAGTTCGACGGAGTTGGGCAACAATGAAGGCAGCGCAGTGCGTATTTAACTAGCATCTCATTTTTCTGAAGATGTAACGGAACGTAGTCTGCCTCGGGGCGTATCCGCAACGTTTTCGGCGGCGCGGAAACTTTTGAGGCCAACGCATCCCTTGGTACCAAAACCCGGCGTTCCTATCGCGGCGTATTCACTATTCCCTTGACCCCCTCGATGGACACTCTGGCAGAACTCTCTGCTTTCGGATTGGAGCGCGACTTGACAACTTATGCTAGTTGCTTCGAAGGTTTGAGAGGCTCAAGGCTTGCCATTAAGGTATGTCGTTGTGCTTGGAGAGTCCATGAGCACAGTCCTAAACGTTCATAGCATGGGTCTCTACAGACAGGCTTGCACGAAATCGCCTACGAAGGTGTCATAAGGCACATCGCGTCTCTTTTGCCTACTGCGTCTATCAGCATGCGTGAGGCTGCCGGAACGTCGGTCAAATCGTCGCTCTCCCATTCATTTGCGTATGATACACGGGATGACCGCATCGCCGCTACAAGGGGAATTTACGGCAAGTTGTATCATGAGCTTGCAGGTGTAGCTCTTGGTGGAGACGCCAGCTTCTACAAAGCAGAGGTTGAAGGCCAGGCATCCAGAAAGTTGTGGAAGACAGGTGTGGTGAGTGTTGCAAATTTGTGGATATTACTTTTTCACATTTTTTGACAAAAAGTTCCTGGATGGTTCATAGTCAGTATCGTTCGCCGCAAAAGCAGGCTTGTTGTGGGGACTTGGCGAAAAAGGGAAATCAAGAACCTTCTTTTCTGATAGATTCCAGTTAGGAGGACCCACCTCAGTGCGGAGTTTCCGTACGAATAGTTTAGGTCCGAGAGATAGAGGTATTGTCTTCTGTTTATTTTCATTCGCTTTCCATCTTAAGACTCCAACCTCCGCACTGCAGACGACTCGATAGGCGGACAGCTCTATTACTCTGCGGGGATCAGTGCTATCTCAGACCTGCCAGGAAAACCGCAGTGGCCGGTTAAGCTACACGGGTGGGTGAACGCTGGACGACTAGATGGAGTCAACCAAGGTACAGTTTTTCCTTTATTCGCTTTGCTGGGCGAATTTCCCTCATACCATGTGACAGACGACCCTATTCGAGCGACCGTACTATCTTCACTAACTAGTCCCTCGATTTCGGTAGGGCTTGGTCTCCTTTACCGATTTGATCCAGTGCGGATTGAAATGAATTTCGGAGTTCCAGTTGTGGCGAGCAAGAGCGATGGTATGAAGAGAGGTATGCAGGTAGGGATCGGTTTGGAATTTCTGTAGTACTAGGGCGAAGGGGAATGAATTCCCTGGAATCTCCTTGATCGGCCACGAGAATAATGATGTCCCAAAGGCGAAATCTACCTGAATCTTGGTTCTAATTTATTACCTATTAGATGCCCATTCTGTTCCTTAACGCAATGTAGACGTTCTCGTAGCACATCTCAATGGATGACAAGTACTCATCACAATTGTGATCAATCATGTTTCCAGCAGGGACGTCAATCTATAGGCAACGTTTAGTTCACGAAGGAATTGGAGATGGGGATACACACTGTGAAAGACGGTGCATACAGTGGGAAACCTGCATGATCTGGTATTTCGCTCTCAACATCGAGTGGATTTCCAAGCTGAACAAGAGAGAGGTTAGGTACTTTAGGACGCAATAGTGGAGCGTCTGACCGCAATTGAGGTCAAGTAAGCCCAAGCACGAGCTGCGTTTGGTGAATTATATCCACCTTGGAAAGGAACCTCATCAGGATGTACTTCAGATTCTAAACAGGAAACGTTACCTCCACCTAATAGTAGTTTCTTTCCCTTCCATTCTTTCATTACTCTTTCGATACACCAACCCATTGATCCTTCAATCTCTCGATCTAAGCACCAGTTGAAAGTCGCACAGGGATCGCCTGCTAGGCCGTCTACCCCGCATTGAATGATGATGTAGTCAGGGGAGAATATGTTCCTTATACGCTCGACAATCGGCCACATGCGGGAGTAAGTAGAAGCAGAAGCTCCTTGCTTTAACGGTATTGAAAGCGTACATGGGTCGTAGGACGCTGAGGCATAGGGAGGCAGTGAGGAATGTGGAGAGGTGGGGAAGAAGCCTGGGGCTGCGTGATGAAAGCTCAAGGTCTATGGCAAATACATCTATTTTTCCGATTGTATTTCTCCTGAAAGCGTTTACTCACCAATATTTGAGGAACAATAGAGGATGTAGGTGAGTGGAAAGCTTCCGACACCGCATCTGAGAAATGGAGGTCCAGGTCGAGATACATAATGCGTGGTTTTCGGGAGACATGTTTTCCTCTGGGATAATCTATTTCTGAGGAAGGAAGACTGGGAGGGATATGTCGTTTAAGTGCTAGGATGGCTAAAATGCAATCAGCCACGTAGCAGAAACCTGATGCTTGATCCTTTCGCGCATGGTGTCGTCCGCCATCCCAGCAGATGGCGATGTCTGCGACGTTTTGTTGGAGTGCTCTCACTGCTGTGAGTGTTGCACCACCAACGAGTTGGACGTAGTCGCAAAGACCTGGAAAAAGAGGGCAGTCCTTTAAACGGATCCGTAACACGAAGATGAATGGTTTCAAGTCGAAAAGAAAGGATACATACGTCTTCTAGTCCAAAGTCATTGTCGAGAGTTAAATTGGCCTTCGGGTCTTGATTACCGTTCAGAACTACTCCAAGGTAATCACGAGTATGATAGACAGCAAGGTCATTAAAGCTCGCCCTTAGCGGTGTCACGACCTGGAGGCGGCAAGATTTTGAGAAACCGGGAATCATAACACCCAATGCATTGATCAATGAATGCACAATCAACGATCGCTTCTTGTTGGAAGGCAAAAGTGATGAGATCTAGTTGTAAAGTCAGACCAGACCTCTTTTTATATGAGGGTGTTGACCTTTGCAAGTTCTTGAGATACGACATAGACGACTAGTTTAGCGGTTGATTCGGACGACGAGGTGTCCGAGTCCATATGTATTATGTCCGGCAATCATACATAAGCCTTTCGCATAAGTGGCTAAGGGCGTGGGATTATGATCTTCGCAAGAGCCGTCGTCAACAGAGAGTCTAGAAATGTCCGAGTCCCAGTTGGATGCGCCACCACAGAAACGCCAACGAAGCGATATCACTGGAGATCCAAGGACACGCTCCGAATACTGGTTTCAGGATGGGAACATTGTCCTTCAAGTGGAAAACACCCTCTTTCGAGTTCATCAATCGATTCTTTCCCGTGAATCGCAGATTTTCAAAGACACATTTTCAATGCCGCAAGTCCCATCTCAGGAAGATGAACTCATTGAGGGTTGTCCAGTCGTTCGACTCTCAGATACAGCCGAGGACATGGGCAACATAATTTCCTTATTATACGATGGCACCAGGTGAGATGGGATAATATTACCCTTGGGCCACCCACACTGCGCCTTCCTTCTGTCATACTTACCGATGTTGAAAAGGATCGTTGACAACGGTTTCTCTGTCCGGCTGTTGGGATCCATGCTTCGTCTCGGCAACAAATATGCCATCGACCATATTGAAAATAAGGCACTTCGGGTCTTGCATCATGATTACCCCAAAACACTTGAAGAATGGGACGCTCTGTCTCATGACCAATTCCAAATCCGAAATGATCCACAACTAAGATCGTCCACCACCTCTGAAGTCATCTCTATTGGCCACGAATTTCAGCTGTATACCATATTGCCGGCAGCATACGCCAGATATCTTAACCAGCGCTTGCTAGTTGGGTCGTTCAGGTCTAATACACCGTGGTACTGATTAATCTCTTTGAGCAGAAGGGCATCGGTAGTGATGACCGTTTACCTGAGGAAGCGCGCAAAAGTTGCCTTATTGGCTACGCCAGAATTATGGCATACCTCAAGGAGAAGAACGTTGAAGCATTTTGTCCACCTTTGGTCCTTCCATCGACAAATTGCAACGCCCGTCGCAAGTGCGATGCCAACAAATGGCAAACGATCAAAGACCTTCCAGTATGGACGACTGAGGAAACCAACCCCTTTGGCATATTCAAAAAGAAATACCCGGAGGTTACAGCAAATCTGTGTCGAAAATGCCAAGCTCAAGCCAAAAGGTTGACCGACGAAGTACGGTCAGATTTTTGGTCGGTTCTTCCTCCATTTTTCGAACTGCCAGCCTGGACAGATTTGAAAGACGGGCCTTGAGTGTTTTGTTCCCGGCAGATAAACGAAAGAGGTCCCAAAACAAGTAGTATAGTTCCCAATCGAAACACAGATTATCGATCCATTTTTATCAATTCGTCCCAAGGAGGAAAACCAAAATTTTCAGGCATATTGTTCCACATCGTCTCCCTGCCCTCCTCATGCATAATTTCCGCATCCTCGAGACAGCTTTCACAAAGTGATGCATTCTTACTTGTGTCTGCCCAAGGCTCCAAACTCCGGGAAGGGTCCGCTACTGGCTTGAAGATGGAAATGGAAAGAGCACACCGATCTTTAGCGCATTGCTGAGGTCTTGTGCAGTGAATCTTGGAAACGTCGTCGTCACTGAGCCACAATAAAGTTGTAGTGGCCTGTTGTTCCTGGATCTTCTGTCGACCAAGAAAGTAGGCATGTTGTGCTTCAGGAAGGAGGACAACTCTTGATCCGTCTTCTCGCGTTTGGCCTTTGAAGATATCTTCCTGTACAATGTTCAGAATAGGGTAGTATGGGACTGTAGAGGCCTACATCGTTGCCATCCAAGATGCAAAAATAATAGGCAGCAGGCAAAATCGACCACAACCCTTGTTCTATTGCCAGATTTATGAGGTCATATAAAATGCCATCTTCCTCCAGTATATGCTTGTGTCCGCATAATTCGTCCCAATTATCGAGAGTAGTGGGGAAGTCTGCACGAAGGCGGAACAAGGCGTCTTCTCTCAAGTGATTGATCTCGTATTTTGAACCGAGGCGAAGCATGGCTGCCAGCACAGAAAATGGGAGAGGGTCCCGTGTTGTGTACACTCTGGCAATTGGCTCAGTAGGTATATTCGTCAGTTATTGTGTTCCATCGCTTACTGGTCGTAAAGGGCTGATAGCAGGTGAGAGACATCTTGGGCGGAATCAGAGAGATGAACGATGGGACAGCCCTCGATGTTGTCCTCGTATACTGGTTGGGGGACAGAAAACATATTTCGAAAGACCTGAGAGTGCCGCGAAAGCACCGTACGATGAACCCGAAATTGAGTGAGTTCTGCTTGTATCACCACACTTCCATCATCGAGCCACAACCTGGCATTAAGTCCCTCCATGTCGTGCTTGGATCGGCGACAAGATCCCGACGAGGATCCGCGATTCAAAACAATCATGAGTGTCGGAGGAAAAAGTTATGGACACATTGGGAATTGAACCCAACACCTCTCGCATGCTAAGCGAGCGTGATAACCAACTACACCATGTGCCCGTATGAGAGTCAATAAATATCAACGTTGTCGATGTTGTGATCCATGTCTTCATCGGACCTCTTCTCCAGCCTTCCCTGGCGCGTTCAGCGCACAATAGACGACGCCTTTGACAATCCTGATCAAATCGATTGCCCTCGCCCAGTAAAACGAAGAAAAATCAGCGTCGAACCAAGCGGGGGAGGTTTTGTAGTCAAGTCCACTTCACCAGCGTGCCAAAATACACAAATTCCCCTTGATCTCATCCCCTCCGCCCTTCAGTACCTTGATGTCCCTGCAGACGACGAAGAGGTTCTCTCCGTGTTCAGAAACGCTGCCTCGGGTTGGACTTCAACTTCATCCGAGCCACAGTCACAGTCGAATTCAGACAGGCTATACGTCACCCGAGATGACTTTCGTGCAGTGTGTGCTGTCCTTCTCGAAAATATGTCCCCCCAAGATGAACAAGAGCGTCCCGGCGACGACGAGCTCGATATTGGAGGAACCACCGACGAATATGTTGATGACTACGACAAGTCTGAAAGCATCTCAAGCGGGGACTCTGAGGATGAGTATGTTGGCGAGCCCAATGGGCCTTCATCTCGTCGAAGAAAGGGAAAATCGCGACAGGTTGATGAGCTCAACGTGCAAGCCCACACCCTGACCCAGCGCCAGAAGCAAACCTGTCTTGACACATTCGCTTTGTTCTTTCCTCACATACCCCCTTCCGAGTTGGAGAACCAGAAAATCAAGATCAAGGACCTTCACTTTGCCGCCAAGTTGCTCAATGAAAAGCTCAACGCAGACCAAGTGGGCAAACTCTTTAGTTCATCTTTCTGAAAAATTCTAACAAATTGATTCAGATGTTGGAGATGTTGGAGATGTTCTCAACTTCGCCAGACAAAACAATGTGTTTCGAAGATTTCAGCTGTATGATAATGACAGCTAAGCTTGCTTAGCGTTTTGGTTTCTTCTATTTAGCGTCGACATTTTTGCGGACTTGCAACGAATTTTTGAGAAACAAGAGATTTTGGAATCTCTGACACTAAAACCAAACTCTCATCCAACTGAGCAACAATACACTCCGACTCGGACATCTTCATCAATGGCACCATTTAGGTGGTTATTAATTTTGCTTGTCTCGTTCCGAAATTGAGGAGCTATTTACAAAATTCCGAATACCAAAATCTGAGTACCCTATGTGACTTTTAAGCTATCACTATCTGGAACAGGTCCACAATCTCTATGACCTGCCTCCTAAAAGGCCTGGGACCAATACTGCTACCATAATCTTTACGGACAAATCAACTCATCACCTTCCCTGCCGATCTTAATGCCATCATCTGTGCTAATATGTCCCGCACATTCAATGACGACATGAAGACTACTCATACGATTTCGTCAAGTTTGCGAGGGAGCCAGGTTTATGATGCAACACTTGAACTTTAGCCTATTGGAAGTAGTGCCTCTTGTGGCACCCACAAGAACACTGTCTACGAACAAGATATGGTATTTCAACAAATCGATACAATCTCTGCGACATACCTTGGATACACAACCGCCGAGCAGGGTGAATTGGTCTAGCACCCGAACAGACTCATCTTCCGAGACAGACACAATCGACGTGCCATACGTCGACACGAATTTGGAAATGCAAATGCGAAGGTTCTCGGTATTGACCAACTGGAGTGAGGGCAAATGGTGTGTCCAGTGGCGAGCTGAGTACCGCAGAACAGCACTGTATTATTCTTGACATTCTCGGAAAGTGCCTCAGCTTTATCGCTGTCAAAAAGGAAGGATGATTCTATATCGCCCATATTGAACCGCAAACCAAACTTCATCATACGGAAGCAAGAGTCGCCGAGAGGATTATGGTGCGCAGGTTCGTTACACGAAAACGCAAGTTGTCAAAATTCGAACGGGCTGGATCAAAAAATGAAAAAAAACACGATCGTCTTGGGTGTATGGCACTGCGTGGAGTTCCTCCACCATGGCCATGGCGACATCCTCATCTTCTTCCACGACGAGTGCAGCAGCAATGGAGGTGGATATTCGTTCAGCTATAGAGGATGTGCAATCGGCAGGTCAAGAACTCATCCTTGAACTTTGAAAAGGTAAAGTGCGTCGATCGAGATCGTAGCATCGTTCGCGGAGGCTGGCTTGTGTGACTTGGAAACAACGTGTTTGAGCATCTTGGTCTGCTCTCGAGCAGTGATCGAGCTCGGATGAGCGATCCTAACATGAAAGACTTTGAGGCTGTTAAAATCACAGTATTATATGTACAACCCTCCAGGTAGATTGGATCTGGGTACATGATCTATTACCGTAATTTCAACCAATCTGTCGGCTCCTCCTCAACTTGATGGTCCCTGACCTTTCCAGGGCAGACTTGAGGCTTTTGATCGTTTGAACAATTTCCGCTGTCAAAAAGTTTTGATTGAGCACCTGTGTTCGAACGGCCGGTGTGACCCACCAGCTAACTTTGGACTCTCCGCCTCAAAATCATACCGTTTAGTGGTCGAGCCTCGGTTTAAGATCAATTTGAATATTGATGATGTCTTGATCGAGTGGACGACATCTGCGATACTCTTGATATGGAAGGATGTCGTCCGGCCATGGTCGAAAACTAGCTTTGCTTTGTTGGGAGGCATTATCTGCTCCACTCATTCAGAAAAATACGATAAAAGACGGCAACGGGACACACATGAACATAAACGCCATCAATAGCTAAGGTGCGCTCTATTCGGGTGACCAGCATAGGCATCTTGCGGTATACAGTGTATTTCTAGATTCAAAAGTTACCAAGGTACATGTCCAGAATGTATAGGGTCTTGCCTTATATGCAGTTGTGTAATCCAGTGTAGAAGAGTATTGCTGCTCAGGTGTATCAGTGATCGTGTTGAAAATTGAAGCTAAAACAAATGGTCAAGACTGACAAACTTCAAGATGTTGTTCAGCAGCGTACCATTGGGATCTGTGGTCTTTCCGGGTGCCTTCATGATATCTGCACCCATTTGCGGCAACATGCTCCGTTTAACGAGCAACAGTTCGCGCTTTCCTTGCAAGCTTGCCACTGTCCTATCCAAAGGAATAAGGATACTCATATCCGCCAACAATAGGGCATAGTCCTTGGGATTTTGCAACTTTCGCTTTTTGCAAACAAGTTCTAATGCCTCTTGCATATACATGCCTGCCGATCTGCGAATAGATTAGCTTCGATGTAGAAACAAAGATTTGGAATTCATTTTACACAGGGATTGTGGTAGATATGTGTACGGCATCTGCTGTATCAGCAACACGGATTCGCAAGAAAATTTGAGGTCCGTGGCTTGATGACGGACCCAAAGAGGATGAAAGCATCGAGGCTGTCAGAGTTGATCCATACACGGCACTTCCAGGTGTTGATGCCCCCGTGTTCTGGTAGGGGATATTGAGTTTCTCCGGTTTCTTTGATCCTGTCCTCGATGGTCGACGTTGAATCTTGCTTTCTAAAATCTGGTTCTGCTGCACTGTGCGGAGAAAGACCTCGTAAAGGTATTACTTTTTTATGAAAAGGAAACAAACCCTGTGTGGGGTTGGCTTCTAAGATAGCGTACGCTTCAGAGTTGAACCTCGTGATCTTGCCCGTACGATCAGCAGCTAGGGACGTCGTTCACCTTGCGTTCGTGATTCAGAATTAAGGCTCACGAGGGAAATCGTCATCAACTTCTCCATCATCTTCAGCAATCCAGAGCATCCATCCAATTGCTGACAACCTGACCGATCTCCTCGGGTCATCTTCGGTCAACCCCTCGTCCAGCTTCGGCGACCAGCCTTCTTCCCAATAATTCCACAGTGCGAAACCAATTACTTCATCCACAGTTGCGTCGCGCCGAGCGTTGAGAGTCATCGGCTTTCCACGCGGTTGTTGTGCATGCGGGAAATAGACTTGTACATTGGTGGAGGAATTTTCTCCCCGACCAGAAATAGAGGCATACATCTCGGCAAACGGATTGGATGAAGTGCTAGACGAAGCCAGCATCGTTGTAAGACTTGACTTGAGAGCTCTTAGGGGTTGTATTTTCTTCTTGATAAAGATGTTGTCATTTGGATGAGTTGATTTTGAGCTCGTGTTAGAGGTACTCCTGGAGCGCGACGCACTATCAACTAGACCATATCGTTCGCTACCTTGTTTACTCTCCTGTCGGGTGTGTTGAGGTTTTACGTTTTCAGTCACAGGAACCAATCGTGGACGTGGCCTGTTGTTGATATGAGAAGATGAAGTAGGAACGGAGCTGGTGGTTGCAGAAAGGACAGATGCACGATCCGATGCACTATCAGATGTGTTTGCTGTTTGAGTCGTTGTAGCAAAGACTCTAGAAAAAGGTGATGGGAAATGAACCCTGTAAATATCAACGAAGCTTACGGGTCAAATTCATCTCCATCCATGGTATCGACAGTAGACGAAGCGACGTAGTCATCCTCTTCTTCAGCTGAAGCCTCACTTGCGACGGGGACATCTGTCTCCTCTTCCGAAGATGTGTCGAAGGATAGATTCTGCGGTTGAGCAGGCTTAGTCGCGCTGGGACCAGCTCTAGCAGCCCCTCGTCTTGCGGCTATCCGGAGCTGCCTACGTTCTTCCATTTCCGCGGCACCCTTGAACTTTGGGATGAACTGAGCAACTTTGTTTACAGGAACCTCTTCTGCAGCAGTTGCTTGTTGGACTTGAACCGTTGGTTCTGGCAACTCTGAACCCTCGACCTTAATCCAACTGACAACAGTTGCAGGAACACTCTTGGCCACTTCTTGAACAGGGGCGTCCTCAGAGACAAAGTTTTTAACACCGTCTAGCTCAGTTGTCTGGTGCAAAGTGGACATCCTCTTTGACGAAGATGTGCGCTTTGCATTGACGCGAAGACCCAACAGGCCAGAACGACCCCCCATGATCGTTTGTGTGTGCTTCAATCTTGCCCCAGGGAAGCCCAGCGGTCCTTGTTCGTCCTCACTGAGGTTTGGACTCGCAGTCACATCCAGCTCGGGCCACCTTTCTGAATCTGCGAGACCAGCAGCGAAGATATAAGGATTGATTTGATATGAAGGATCCAGAGAGATTATTCGAGGGCCGTAGTGATCGTCAACATCTCGCAAATATGATAGTCGGAGACTATGAATCAGGAAGCTATGTGTGGAATGTAATCATTCTGATTCAATGAATAAGAATTGGACATACTCTGTATCCGTGACGAGAGCCATATCGAAGGGCAAAGGCGGTCACGTGCAGAAGGGAAACGCTTACGCGGTTTCTTGATATCTTGAATCTTCACAACCATGTCGACCTACAGACCAACTGGATTCAATTTCTCAAACGAAATTAGGAATAAATTCTTGGCGGGTAAAGGATCAAAATCGCCAAAAGCTACTAGCACTGGGACGACAATTGTAGGATGTCTTTTCAAAGACGGCGTGATTCTTGGTGCGGATACAAGAGCCACAAATGGCGACATCGTTGCAGATAAGAATTGTGAAAAGGTGAGTGTTGGCAGTTCCTGCAGTTGCGCGAATGCTTATCATATGCAGATTCACTACATCACAGAGTCGATCCGGTGCTGTGGTGCAGGGACAGCCGCAGATTTGGATTATACCACGAATCTTATCTCATCCAACATGGAAATGCTTGCCCTACAGTCTGGACGAAAGCCTCGCGTGGTTACTGCCATGACGATGCTAAAACAGATGCTCTTCAGGTACGTCCTCTCACTTGTAATCACTTGATGTTTCCTCAATGCTTTTCAGACATGGAGGACACATCGGCGCTGCTATGGTCCTTGGCGGTGTAGATCCCGCTGGGTTCCATCTATATACTATTTACCCGCATGGTTCTACAGACAAGCTTCCTTTTGTGACCATGGGCTCAGGCAGCCTTGCAGCCATGGCTATTTTCGAGAGTGGTTGGAAACCCAACATGGAGGTAAATTTGTTCCAAATCCTTTTTCTAAGATGCTTAGATATTGGTAGCTTGAGGAAGGCCTGGCCCTCGTCAAAGCAGCTGTCGCAGCTGGTGTGTTCAACGATCTTGGATCAGGTTCCAACATTGATGCATGCGTCATCACCGCTGCACGTACAGAGATGATGAGAAATGTCGAGATGCCCAACGAGCGTGTACGTAAGGAAAGAGATTACAAGTTCAGGAAAGGTACAACCGAATATAGGAAGGAAGACGTGAGGAGCTTCATCGTAGACGAACAAGTAACATCCACTGGTGGAGATGAGATGGATACCTCATAATTTTTTCTAATCCAACACAAATTACCATCAGTTTGTGATTTATGTAAAGAGCTATGGAAGATCTGCAAGGCTCATATTGTTCGCATTGCGGCAGAGCAGGCTTTAGTTACATAACTTCGCGATATGAGTGGAGTTTCAAGTAATGTGAGCACAAGTAAATGAAACCGTGGTCACTTCTCTTCGGAACGATTTTTCAGGCTCTCTGCTGCAGCGTGAAAACCCACGCGAAGCTTCGCGCCGACTAAAAACCAGATGAGGTAGGCCAGTAAGCCACCAAAGGCTTCTATGGTGTAATACTTTGTCTTCCCAGTGATTTCATCCACTGTTAAACCCTGCCACCGCTTGGTGTGCAGAAGGAACGGGGTGAGGATAACCGAACTCCATGAGACGCGATAGTTGTCGTGATCAAGACTGTCGATTACGACGAACGAAGAGCCGCTGGAGAACCAGTCTGAAGGCTCGCCTATTTTGGGTGGCATATTGACTTTGACATGAATGTGTCCGCCCAGTGTAGCCGTTTGGTCAGGAAGGGGCGACTTGAACTTATCCATAAGCGTCATTGAACGTCTTGTGCAAGAGTTCTTTAGCCAGAGATTCTACCTGTGCGAATAGAAACTCACGCAAACGTGTTCCTGGAAGGGGAGATTATCAAGCCTGTATCTCGGTGAATGATGATAGAGTTACCACTGGCCATACGAAGGGAAATCCATAAGGATCGACCAAACTTTCTCTCGCGGGGAATCTATCAGTGAGCTTCCGCTGACCGAAAATACATGACCATATGTCAATGGTGGTAAGGAAGGTTCTGAGTCTGGCATCGTGGTGGAAGATTCCAAGTCCGTTGCAAAAGTGATCAATTGTCACCCCAGACTTTTATTGTCTAGTTGAAAAATTCTGTTGTAAGTACTAGTGTACACGTTATCTAGATACATGAATTAGATTTGCAATGTGATTGACTTTATGTTTTGCATAGCCGGAAAAGACCCAAATCCTCAAGAAATAACTATGGAGCAAGTGCGTACTGCGATTAGCCTTATTAACTCGAAAGGATAGTTGATACATACAAATTAGATCAAAGCTGCACCTTCGAGTTGAGTGCGAAGAATCATGCTGTTGGTAATTAGAACCGGGAAGATGAATGAAGGCATAGAAATTCTTACTCTAAATCGAGAGTGAAGCATAAAGGTCAGTACTTGCTCTATGAATGGTAGCTAAATTAATATACCTTCAACAGCTGCCATGACCTTCC
>Ga0307517_10006477_pt1 | contig 17320 bp, 21 predicted proteins | sample 23_EM_MG_FD_194515 | JGI IMG/M metagenome (GOLD analysis project Ga0307517, IMG submission 194515) | Populus trichocarpa ectomycorrhiza microbial communities from riparian zone in the Pacific Northwest, United States - 23_EM | ecosystem: Host-associated > Plants > Roots > Unclassified | place...
TTCCGTTATCCCGGTCTCTGGGTTGGTCAACGACCACAACCATCTTCATCCATCTCCTCTACCACCACAAAAAGAAAACACGATAGTCTGCCTCCTCCCGGGAAACTAGGTCATATTGCACTTTGATCAGTTTCGTAATGATCCCACAGCCTCATCTGGTGACCCAAGGATTTGATAAATTTCCAGGCCAAAGGTATTGTTGTAACAGGACGTGCGGCAATATCGGAACACCAAATAGGTACCTGGAGTGCGCCTCGCCTCGGGTTATGGACGACAGTGATTCTCACAGCCTACACGGTCACTTATTTGTGCCACAATCAACGGTTTATGCACACAATACGGGGCAATTTTACCCCGCGGGTTGCTTGGGTGAATCGCAACAGCCTGTATGGCCTGTAGGACAAAAAAACCCTAGGACATCCGGGGTCCTGCCGGTCCTGACCACCTCAAGCGCACGCGATCCGTTCTGGGGAAGGTCATCATGACTGATGAACCATGCACCTTTACCCCGTGATGGCTGAAACGCATTTGATAACGTATGTTGCTCAGGTTCAGTGCCAAAAAAACACTGACGAAGACTGACGAATCCCGTAGAATCGGCCTCGTGGCTACCTCCGAGGCTCGGGCTTCTACCTTGGGTCTGGTGCATTCTACATGCCTTCCGACTACCGGGGACTAGCACCCTAACCTCGTAGTGCACGTGGAAGGTCAGTGGTATGGTTCCAAGTTTCCTAAGGTGGGGTTGGGTGACTGCGTTACGCATCACGATACCGCCCGTAGATCCGATCACGGGCAGTGAACCTATTACGATTTCGACAAAGCTCCTGATCAAAGAACCGCCTTACTCGTGATATCGAGCCCCGTCATCGCTCGGACCTTCCTGTTTGGACCTTGCAGAATGAATTCTGGACGTGCTCTCCAAGTCTTTTTTATTTGATGGTTTGGGACAGAATCAAAGCGATTCCCCACCAACAATCTCGATGTCTAACGTTGTCAATTAACGATTCCAGTGATTTCAATTCCAGGGATCTCCGCCATCGGTAACCTTCACTTTGAATGGTTCCCGCGTTGGCATTGAACGCAGCGGACCACATCCGAACAGGCGCGCGGCTGCAACAGACGAGCTTCTCAGCTGATTTGTTTGTGTTCGTGGCGTAGCATAGTGGGGTGCTGGTCGTCACCAAACCGCCCAGCAACGTCAGGGGTTCGATGTCAAGCAGAGCCCGCCGAATGTTCCCTTCACTGCCTTTGTTGGTCTCCGCCTTTCGGATAATAGGTATATTAGGATTACGATCAAACATGATTAACGTACTCCGGCGAGGTTCACGAGTGAGTGAACTACAACCGGGGGTGGTCATCTATCCCGCTTATACAAGACCAGCCAAGTTGGCCTGATGGCGTCGTTGGTGTATACCACGAGTTCGTCGTAATTCAAACTGCCCCCAGCTTCTCCATGTACCTGGGTGGAGTCCAAAGGTCAGGTTCCCTGAAGAAAGGCCTCACCTAGCCTGGAGCGCTCACCGAATTAAACCCCCAAGGAGGAGCGGTTAGCGTCGCGTCATCGTGGCGCATCACACATTCATGTCCGGCGGCGACATTGTTCAGAAGCACCGCCTTCCAGGTTGTCACGACGCTCCTGTCGTTACTAGAGTAATCGCCGGCCCTACAGGCAAGTCACGTAAGTCAGCACTCGTTTCACCATTATCTTGTTTCACCACTATCTCGTTTCACCACGATGATGGTGCGAGTTGATTCGAGGGAGACATACTTCGAGGCCTTGGTGGAAGTGTATATCCCTTTTCCAAACCTCCTTGTATTTTTCGCGAATTTGCCCATATCGAACGACCCTCGGATTATGGAGCACAGAGAACAGTCCTGAATCGTGCAAGGAGTGGTTTGACCCTTTTCGCCCAGGTAACAACCTCGACGAGTGCCGTGCCAGAAGACGCGCTCGTTGCCGTTGGGTTTCCCTTGAGCAGCGAACTGACAATAATACTCTAAAGTGTCGCTAACGAGTGGAATTGTCATCAGTCACTGGATTCGGAGAGGACCATAGAATACGAACCGATACCCAAGATATGTATCTAACCTGTCTTGCGCCAATGCAACCTTGAAAACCGCTTGGACTACTGGGCATTGCGTCGGATGGGCCCACGACTCGGTGAACCGGTCGACAACTAAATCGTGGATTGAATGAGTCTAGGTCAATGCCGGGCGTACACCTGGGCCTTACCATGCCAGAATGCATCGTGGTCCGTTGGTACAGGGATGATTGCCGGGGCGAGCTGCTTGAAGTTTTCATCACATCCCTTACAAAGTTGCGTACCGCTATAGTCGGCCTGACGGCATTTGATACACCCCTTCCGCGCGTAACTGTACAAGCATTTGGATGAGTTAACGTCCAGGGGGTCAACGCGTAGAACATACTGTTCGTGTGACTCGCTACAATAGTTCCAATAGTAGTCCGCTGGATACATGACCGCAGGATACGTGCATCCTGGGTAACTGCATGTCCCTGTAAAGAGCGTCAAGCAGAACCAGCGACAAGTGCAGGTGAAATGTGGTACCTTGTTGTGACGGTGGAGCTGCAGCCTGGCAAAAGTCCGAACAGTAGGGCGATGTTTCCCCAGTGATTGGGTCGATGTATTGAGGGTTCGTGTTGCAGACCTACCAATCCACGATCGCCTTAGAAATATCACGTCCCACCCGAAATAATCCCTGCCTACCGCGCAAAGAGTGAACCCCGGAGTGGTGGTTATGGATTGGTATCCAGGGTCTCGGGCTCTAGAGTAATTTCCGTACGTGTAACTGGAGGATCGGCAATGATGGTTGTTAGTCCCAGGATGCTGGAGATAATCTGTGGTTGCCGGGCCTTGGATGTGGTTAGTACCATAAGAGCGATTACCGCCGCCGTAAGTTTGGCCAGTAGCGTGAGCGGGGTTATTCGCGGTGATTGCATGATTGTAGTTCATGAAATCGGTATTGTTGTTGGGAGGGGTGGCGTAATTCGTGGCGTTGGCAGAGGTTGTGCGACCCAGATTGAAGCTCGCAATGGAGGCCGTATCTTGCGGGTCATCATAATATCTGGAATGACCAAGGTTCTGCCAGACAATCGATCAGGGAGAGAAAAAGTCGTGGGGTGTCCCATCGTACCTGGCGTGGTGATGGCATCCCCGGGCGAGCCAATACAGAAGGAGGGCGGTTGGTCTTAGTTGGACGGAAGGTAGGTGGCTTCTTCACGAGAACCGCACGCTGGCGTGTAGTAGAGCTCAACGTTACAACGGAGGGGAGCTGCGTGGGATTCAATGTCGGGACAGCAGTGGGTCTGGGGGCAGAGCTCACCGACGCAATAGACATTGGCCGCCCTGGCGTTGTTGATTTGGTTAGCTTGTTGACGGGCCTATTGGGGGGCTTACGGCCCTTTGGCTCGTTAGATTTCGATTTGCCAAATCCGAAGAGTCTGCCGAAGAATCCCGGCTTCTCAGCTTTCTGTTATACAAACGGTAGGTAAAGGATCACGGTTACAGAGAGAGGGTTGCTCACCGAAGGGGGCTGGATCGGCTTGTTATTCAACAACGATGAATACGGTGGAGTCTGCCCTGGCAACAAACCACGAGCATGGGTGCTCGGCATTTGGGTGGGGGTTATCGACGGTGAATCCGGCCTGAGTTTCGGAGGTTCCAAGTTCTGTTTGTTGAGAACCGGGTTGCTCTTCGAGGCAGCGAGGATGCTGCCTGATCTGCCGTCAACGCGACCATCTACAAGCGCTCGATCAGCCACAGTTCTCAACCCAAAAGGACCTTCTGCACGCACCGAGAAGGGTGGGGACCGATTTATGTGGCTTCAACTTGTTTTGAGTAGACAGACCAGGTATGGGGTGCCGGATCGAGGGCGGTTGGGCGGTCGGGCCGGGGACCGCTGGCGATTCCGTGGGTGAGAAAGACGAGGCGTTCCTCAGTGGCGATTTGGGGGCGGAATAAGCGGGGGGCTTGGGAGAAGGTGCGAGTGCCCATTTTGGAGGCGGAGAGGGGAGTCTCGTCGTTGGCGGGGGTTCCACCTGGGGTGGTTCCGGCGCTGGCGTCTTCTGAGATTTGCCCTTGGCCGGTTTGAGCGGTTTGAGCTTGCCGGTATTGACTTTGGCTGGCTTGAACTTCTCCGAGCGGGTCCCCTCGAGCTTTGGTTTCGTAGGAAGGTAAAAACTGGAGACAGAACCGCCACCAGCTGTGCGGAAAGGCATGGTGGGAAGCGTGTGGAAGGGAGTGATGAAAGGCACGGACACGACGGCGGCGACAACATCTATATGTTTAGATCGAGGGGGATAAAGCGAGGTGGCGTGACACCTGGGGCGAACACGTTTAACCGATAACCTTGGCAAGTCAACGAAAGGGTCGAGGTCGGGGATCCATTAGCACAGCTGCTTGGATACGCGCCAATGCCCACGACGGACCTTCCGAATGTGGGGGATCTACTTGCTTGATGGAAGCCACTTTGTCTTCGAGCCAGGGTGATAGCTGGTGAATCGAAACACCAGTCCCCCGCCCCTATCGACAATGAATGGGGAACCCTAATGATGAGTACACGTACAAAAACCTACACCATCGTGTGGTTGCTGTGCGAGACTATACATTCCGGGATCACGCTTCCTGAAAATAGCTGGAAACGCAGCACTGCCACCACCATGCACGAGCACAGGTCGTTTGGCTGGTATGCAGAATGGTAAGCAGCGTGTTTCGAGTCGTACGAAGAAGCGGTATAGCACGGACGAGTGCTCAATCAATCACAGAATAGCAGACTTGGAAGATGGAACCGCATGCTCAAAAAACCGAGGTCCCCCGAGTCACCAACATCCGCAAACCTCCATCACGCGTCGCTCGGATGCAGATGAAGCCGCGTTCCATCATTGGTATGCATCCGAAATCCCTTCAATTCCGGCTCTAGATCTTCGGATGCGTCCCTAACCGACGGTCGGATTCCGTGCGATTGTGTGTTATCGATTCACTTCGGTGAAATCGCCACAAATTCCGAGTACGTCCACGAAATCTGAAGCAATTTCACGAAAACATACTAACCATAGAAACACCTCCACTGTAGTTCTCGACTCGGGGAAATATATCAATGTGTCCCCATAAGCCTAGCATCGTCGGCGGTGTTCTCGTTGATATCTTCTCGATCACGTAACCCCCCAGGGTCCCATCGCGCAACCCCGCAAGAACAGACCTGGAGAAACAAAGGAGACAATAGGTTGTGATTCTGTGAGTTCCAACGCCGTGTTTCGATGTGTCTCGAGCAGGTTAGGTTTCGTCCATGTGCTTTGGCCTAACTGGGCCTGACTGTCAACACCGGAGGGCTTCGAAGCACTTCTGCAACTGTCCGTAATTGTACCACGATTCCTAAGCACTTCCAAGTCCACGGAGACCGGCTCGAGGTTCTTTTTTTTTACAGCTGTTAAAAAAAGAGATTGGTTCGGCACTTTCCAATGACGCCCCAGATTCCGGAGTCCCGAAATTCCGCTTCGATCATCCGTCACGCTTTTTCCGTCGTTCCGCCACCACCAATCCACGTTAGCGAGGGGGGGCGTTTAAAAGGCGGTCGTTTGCAGCGAGGTACGGTAATAACCCATCGTTATCTTTCACAACACAACAACTTATACGAACAACATGGCCTGCGCAGAATTCTTCGGTTTTACTCGCAACCCCTCTCAACGTCCACTTCCCCATCTGTCACACGACGGTAGAGCTGATGAGACACGCCGCGCTGGATCTACTCGTGTGTTGAGGAAGCAGGGCCCAGTAAAGGCTTCTGCTGCAGATACACGAGGCATGATAACTCCTGTGAGCTCCCCGTTTTTTCGTTTTCGCTCGACACGGGATAGCTAAATCACTTCAAACAGGATGAGATTTTTGAACGTGCCCAACAACGTCGCGAACAGCGCAAGCTCAGAAGAGCAGTTGCCGCTGCGAAGACCCAGGCGACTACTTCTGTGAGTATACCTATCATGAAGATGATCCATGATGCTCATCAGGATCCAGAAACGATCTGAAGTGAAGTCGCCTGGTAACCCTCACACCTCCAAACCCCAATCACCACCCCACACCGTTGAGGAGATTGCCGGCTATCTAAACGCTCCAAACAAACTTACTCGTAAACCCCCCACCCACTGCGCTCCTAACGGGTGGTACTACCCCGATGTCGGTTCCCCTCTGATAACTCCTGTCGGGTCCCTACAGACGCAGGAGTCCTTAACTCCCTACTCGGAATCGCGTGGGGAGCTCCATCGTCAGTTCGCCATCAGTCAACGTCTCCAACGCAAATACCAGTCCGGATTACCCAACCCCGCCGAAGTGGGTGCCTACCTCGGTGGGCTCGAGCGGCTTCACGATGAAGACGGTTGGGTTGATGGCTTTAGGTTCGAAGTCGAGAAACCATTGCAGAGGGTGTATGCCCAACGTTTGCAACGAGGCAGTCGGGGGAGTTTCATGATCCCAGAAAAGCCCAAAAAAGTCCGATTCGCCTCCGTTGTCGAGTGCTTCGAGTTCTGACTTTGGCCTCGTGTCTCGACTTCATCGGCTCGTCATCGATGTCATCATTCACTTATCTCACGTCGATTCGACCCTCACCCAGAAAGCCCCCCATCACATTCTCATTCTGTATACCATCGCATCAGAATCCACGACTTACCCTCTTGTTGTATCACCTTGTGACTATAGTAATTTATTAATATTTGGACCTGGACGTGCACGCCCAAGCGCGATGAGGACCCTGCAAATATATAAAACCAGGGCGGGTGGTTTTGAATAGGTACACCATGAATGAGTGCTACGCAGGGCTGAGATAAGCGCGCTGTGTTCATAGGCTGCGACTGAGCCGTCTGGTCTCCTGCGGGGTGAATCTCAGAATGGTAGTCAGGATCCTCACAAGATTCGGCTGCGAGCGGGAGAGGGCCCGAGCATCAGTATATGTGGCTTCCTCCATTACGGTAGGGAAAAAACCCCTCACCCTCATCTCTTTATGCTCCAAGAACTGGAGGATGACGTTCCTGAGATATTCAAGGTTAACCTCCTCTTCTGCCTTGGACTCATCCGTGGGTGATGTCGCTCCAGTAGGTCGATCCGAATTCGATGAGATCGACGTTCGACTTTCCATCCCGTTGGCATCTTTCGACGCCCAATACCCGACACCCGGATTCCTCTGTTTTTCGAGCAACGCGGCGGAGGATTGAACTTTTCGAAGTTCCTCACGGAGGGTCTAGGCAACAAGGCTGAGCTCCGTCCTACACAGAGGGGCTCGGGGCCTGCGCACTCACCTTATTGCTGGACCGTAGTTGGGTTTCTCTGTTCTTGAACTCCTGGATCTGGGCCTCGACGGCAGCACCCCTCGCCGAGGACTCTGCTAGTTGCGTTTGCAAGGCATCCTGTCAAGTTTGCTGTCAGCCCAACAAGGGCCTCTCTCGGGCCTTGGCTTACCTCGGATTCCTTGATTCTTTCAACTTGTCTCTGGAATTCAGTTTGTTGCCTCTGATACCCCCTCACCTCCTCTTTCAAAGTCGCGATCTCCTCTCTCAACTTCTCCTCGACGGCTTCGTGGTCGACTTCGCTTTTCTGATTCTTCCCAATAACCTTCTTCAGTTCCTCCACCTCGAGAGCTTTAGCAGCGACTTTGGAATCCCACTCTGCATCTGCATCGTTTCTCTCCTTCTCAATCACCTCCAACTGACCGCGTAATTCGGCCAGGCGGGCTTCGTACTTGGCTTCGGCGGCAGAGATGAGACGAGCAACTTCCTCGGTGGACATTCCAGTTCCATTCGCAGGGTTTGCCTCGCGCTGGGCATCGTTTAACTCGCCATCCAACAACGCAACGCGGTCGTTGAGTTCGCGGATCTGATACTGGTATTCCGTCGTTTGACTTTGAAGAGTCTCCAGGTGGGTATTCGAAGACTCGAGTTGGGCCTGGCGCATCTCCAGCTGGTCGAACAACCCGTCCTTCTCCCTTGTTAGGTTGAGGTTCGCCGATTCGAACGAGTATATCTTGTCGTTGAGGGTTTTGGCTTCCTGCGTGTGCACATTCTAAACGGTAATAGTTCGGTCAGTGGAAACGCGCGAAACTGGAGGGGGCACAAACCTTGAGCGCAGCTGTCTCCGACTCAAACTGCCCAAACAATTCCTGGATGTCCTTCTCTTGCTTGTCCTTTAACAAGGCGACCTCTTTGTCGAACTGCGTTCGAAGACCGGCGATAGCTTTCTCCCTCTCCAGGTTAGCCTGTTCGATTTCGCTCTGCATCCTGACCTTCTCTCCTCTCTCTCTCGCCTTGTCCGCTTTGTCCCTCTCCTTGAGCTCACCCACCTCTTTGACTACGTCATCCCTCTCCTTCTCTGCCTTGACCAGCTTCTGCCGAACCGTCTTCAGCAGTGCAATCGCCTTTGTTCTCTTCTCTTCTTCATCCTTCACCGCACCCTTGTATTTCCCCAACTCCGCTTGGAGGTTGCCGATCTCTGATCGGAGTTTCCCGGTGGACTCTTTGTTGGTTGCTTCGGCGGAGTGCGAAGCCTTGAGGAGGGCTTCTGTCTCTTCACCTTGTTTGTGAAGGCGTTCAATTAGTTCGGATTGGGATTTGGATTCGAGACGATGGGTGTCGCGGAGTTCCTCGATGCGTTCTTCTTGACCTGTGCACGAAACAGGACGAAGTGATTGCGATCAGTTGCATTTCGATGCGTTGGAGAGTAGACGCGTACGGATCAGCTTGTTGTTTAACCGTTTGATCTCGTCGTGAGACATCTGCGAGGCTATTAGGTACGCTCGTTCCATCTAACGAGGGTGATGTGTGGCGACGCACCTCGCTTTGAAGGTTGATAGTTTTGATGTATTCCTTCAACCCCTCCGCGTCCTGAATACTTTGAAGTGGTGTCAGTTCTTGTAACAGTTTATCCGCGGCGAGCTTTTCAGCCTGGAGTCGCTTGAACGAGGAAGATACATCTACGCAGATTCATCTGGTCAACTTGCATCAACCGATATCTACTGTCTCGCTACCTGTGAACCGTTCCTTGAATTTTTTCAGTTGCTGCCTTAACGCCTCTACATCTGTGCCAGCAGCGTCACCATCGGCGTTGTCGGTGGAGGATATTGTGACATTCCCCGGGTCGACCTCGGGATCGGTTTGGGGTGGATCTGTGGTCACGGTAGGGGGGACATCGTCTTTGTCTGCACTGTCGACGACCGCTCGCTGACGTGCGGGATCGGGTGTGGGAGAATCGATTGAGGGGAATTTGGAAGATTCGGGTGGTGGCGTGGGTGGGAGTGGCATTTGAGCTTCGGCGTATCTCCGGCCTTGGAATTCCTCGTCATCCTCATCCAATTCAACTACTCTTTCTAGTTTCTCCACAAGCGAATTATCCACGGACTTTGACCTGCAATGCAAGGGAGTGGGTTGGGTTGATGATAAGTCGTCGTTGGTTCCGTAAGTGATAACAACTGGAGGCTCCGACCGGGATTCGGATTCGGATTCGGATTTCGGGAAAACAAGTGGATGAGATAATGAATTTGTGGAAGGCACGGCTGAGCCCGCGCTCAATGGGTCTCCTAAGCTCAAAAGCGACGACAAACTGCGGGTTCCGCTCTCTGTGGCAGGAGAGATCGGGGAGTCCGGCAACGGTGTGAGTGAGGGTGAAAGGGGTGTCGCGTCGGTCCCGGGCGATTGGGCTTTCGTAGATATCGGGGTGTTGTGAGCGTTCGTTGAGAATTCCGTCGACGGATCTGACACTTCGCCAATCCCGAAGGACAGGGAAGCACGGAGCCTCTCTTCCAACCGAGACCGGGGTCTGTTAGGGTCATGTACTCCTCCATTAGCCGTACCGTTGGTCCCAGCTAGAGCGGGGTTAGATGAGCGTTGTGCTTGTAATGACCTGCGAATACTCGAAAGTGCAGAGTCCGCCAGGTGAGTTGGAGACGACACCCCACCCTCGTCGGAATTCGTGTGCGACATCACATTCGAGGTGTCGCCATCTTGAGAGGTGGAAATACGCATTGGCTGCGCAGCCAGATGTCCGACCGCGTCCCGGAATTGGGAGAACATGCTTCGTGACGGGAGCCTCGATGCACGGATTCGAAGACAAGTATGGCGGTGTGGCTAAGTCAGGCGCTACCAGTATATAGCCGAAGTGATGCTGATATCCCCACCACGTGGAACATAGATGGGGAGGGGGCATATTATAGAGTGAAGACAGAGATGGAGATGGGTTTGGTAAGTATGAGTACTACGTAACTGGAGCATCGGGCGAACCACCCAGGTCCACTTCCTTCCCTTTGCCATTTAGGCTTGGGGAGAGGACTTGAGCAGGGGGAGTCGATGATCGGCTGTCATCTGGAGCCAATTGCCAGGCGGGTATTGACGGTTTGGTGGGGTAGCTGGGGAAACTGGGGATGGACGGTGTCGAAGGCGTCGCAGGTCCCCGACTTAGTAAGAGTGCTTTTAACGACTTCAGCTCTTGTTGTAGCTCTCCAAGAGATTGCGACTGCGTTTCCTTGTTCTTCTCAATCATCTGAACCACGAATGAGCCATGCACAACACGCGGTATTTGACCAAACGAACCTTTGGAAGCATCTCATGGATATTCGTAACCTCCGACCGTATCTCCCGCATCTCATCCCGAGTCTTGACCTCGCTTTCACGCATCTCCTTGACCGCGGCGTCGACGTCCTGAGTCACCCTCTCAACATGGCTCTTCTGTTCCTCAACAGCGACCTTCACTGCCGCGGTTTCAGCCTGGATCTCCTTTAGGAGAGCTTCGGCAGCGTCGAACTGAGCAGTCAGCGCGTCCTTGTCGGCTTCGTACGCGGTCACATTCGGAGGTTGGAGGTGGGGCGAAACGTATTTCTATACTATGTCAATAAGGTCGCAGAATCACCTGTACGTAACTCACTTTAAACAGAGACACAGCTCCGTATGTGATTGCCCCAGAAACTACAGCGGTAATCTGGTGTCACGGGATGAGCCACAACAATGTGGGGTGCAGACGCCGGTGCAGACGCCGGTTTGACATACGAAGTAGTCTCGCCAATCCCACTGTCCCGGAGGTGACTGGGCAAGTTGGTAAGGTATTGGGCCATAGACTGGTTGTGAATGCGGGGCATTGGCCCGAGCTGCGTTACTGAGAGAAGCTTGCCGGAGCGCATCCTCGATCTCGGTGGGTGTCAGACCTTTTGCCTCGAGAAACTGAATCTTCTGTGCGAGAGGTGAGCTCTGCGACTTGGAACGAGATGTTAGACAATGCAGAAACAAGAAAACAAAACCAAAGGCGTACCGAGGGGTCGGAGAGGAACGCGACTGCATTTCTGACCAGTTCGTGTCGATCCATGAGAGTGTGTGAGCTGGCACGTGGCTGTCAATTCCTTTCCTCCTCCTTCACCCGCGACTCATCCGACATTTCTTCCGTCCTCCGCCATGCTGCGCCCTCAGTTCCTCGCTCAGTCTTCCAAGGCTGTTGCTCGCAGGCTCTACAGTTCAAGAGGTCCGTTTTTCCTTCAGAAACTGCGTCGGAACGGGCGATTCACACATTACAGCGCCCCAGTCACTCCTTACATGCACCCGGTTTGCCCCACGTGCTGCTGTTCCTCTCCCAGCCCTGAAGAGACCAAACTTTTCATGGGGTACGCGATTGCATCCAATTCACGCGGACTTAAAACTCAAGGAAGACGCCAAGTCCAAACCAGGGGTTACGCCGATACTGCCAAATACACGCGGTCAAAGCCCCATATGAATATTGGTACCATCGGTATGTCAATTGGACGTTCCGTGACAGGTTCGGGCTGACCTCCATAGGTCACGTCGATCATGGTAAAACCACTTTGACTGCTGCAATCACCAAGGTCCTTTCCAGCAAGGGAGGTGCCAAGTTCACCGGCTATGCCGAAATTGACAAAGCTCCGGAAGAAAAGGCTCGTGGAATTACCATCAACTCTGCCCACGTCGAATACGAGACCGACAACAGGCACTATGGCCACATTGACTGTCCGGGGCACGCTGACTGTAAGTACGTCTTTCTTGTTTTGGCATTGCGACCAAACGATTTGTAGACATCAAGAACATGATTACTGGTGCTGCTCAGATGGACGGTGGTATCATCGTTGTCTCTGCTACCGACGGTCAGATGCCCCAGACCCGTGAACACTTGCTCCTTGCCCGCCAGGTTGGAATTAAGAAACTCGTTGTGTTCATTAACAAGGTCGACATGGTCTCTGACCCGGAGATGTTGGAGCTCGTCGATATGGAAATGAGGGATGTCCTGTCCACCTATAACTTCGATGGTGAGAACACCCCAATCATCATGGGCTCCGCTCTCGCCGCCCTCGAGGGCCGTGACCCCGAGATTGGTGAGAAGAAGATCGCTGAACTCGTCGAGGCTTGCGACACTTGGCTCGAACTTCCTCCTCGTAAGTGCAGGTTGGCGGGTTTCCTCCAAAGCGATTTTTAATACTCTTTCGTGTGATCAGGTGACCTCGAGAAACCGTTCTTGATGCCTGTCGAAGGTAAAAAATACCAATATCCGATCGGCGTCATTGGACCGGCCTTCTGATTGCCTTCATCATAGATGTCTTCTCCATCTCCGGTCGTGGTACTGTCGCCACTGGGCGTGTTGAGCGAGGTGTCATCACCAAGGGCTCTGATGTCGAGATTATTGGTCTTGGTGCCAACCTCAAGACCACCTTGACTGGTGTTGAGATGTTCCACAAGGAGCTCGATCGTGGTGAGGCTGGAGATAACATGGGTGCTTTGTTGCGTGGCGTGAAGCGGGAGCAGCTCCGACGAGGAATGGTTATGGTTGCCCCCGGATCCATGAAGGCTGTCAGCAAGTTCCAGGCCCAGATCTACGTGAGCAATCCTGAGTGTGGTCAAGCGTTATTCAAGTGCTGACGTTGCGCGTTCTTAGATCCTCACTAAGGAGGAGGGTGGCCGATATACTCCTTTCATGGACAACTATCGCCCTCAGCTCTTCCTGCGCACAGCCGATATCACTGTTGCCCTCCACTGGCCAGAGGGTATCCCTGATGCTGCTGAGAAGATGGTCATGCCCGGTGACAGCGTCGAGATGGTTTGTGATCTCGTCCACGAGGCAGCTGCCGAGGTTGGAACGAGGTTCACCCTTCGTGAGGGTGGCAAGACCGGTAAGTACTTCTACCCCATCATCCCAACCTGCAATCCTCACGGGCACTCTCAGTTGGAACCGGCATTGTCACAAAGCTTCTTTAGACAGCTAAGATCCCTCGCGTCCTATTGGCCCCCTCCTCGATTCATTCCACCGGTTATTCATGTGCGAGTACGATATAAAAGTTATTATCTATCATTGCTAATGCTTTCCTCCCCCGTCCTTTATCACTCCCCACTCACGACAAGTAGAAACATTGGTTCTTATGCGTACCTGCATACATACGTTACACCTGGCCCCAATTACTTACGCTTTGCTCGCGATGTGATCCTTGTAAATCCCCGGCGGACAGCCGTTCTGGTGGGGCCATCAGCAACAATGGAAAATACTTTTTCTCGGTTTTTTCACATTCTCGCTTTCCCACTTATTTCCGGGCAGTATGCAGACCCCTTATCATACTAGCGCTCGCCCCGATAACTACTGTTTCCTCCCAACGACATCTCTTCGCCTGATCGACCTCTGATGGCACCCTCGGGGGACTACAGGCACGTTGGATCTTCTCGGCCCGGAGGTTTGCCCATCCGTAAGTGGGGAGCTGTGCAGTCACTTAGTTCCTGATACAAATCCCACCACCCTCACAGTCAGAGAGCTCCGTGATTGGGCGGGGATAATCCCTCGTACTGAGGTAAACCTCTACGAATTGTACATCTCGTACCGAAACGTGGGAGCGATGGGGCTACCTCGAGACATCATCGAACAGATCTTTCACTTCCTTCACAAGGACGTAACAACGCTCGAGGCTTGTTCGTTGACGTGCCGGGCGTTGTTCTCTGCCGCAAGGAAATTAATCCATAGGAAGGTCAGGTTGGAGAGGTGGACGGTTTCCCGCCCTTCCACACTGGTGGAAAGGATCGCAGCGAAGGTACTTCGAGGTCGGAGGGTCCACGAGGTGCACATGAGGTACCTTTCGATGGCTGGGAAGCGTGGGCTGTTGGGTTACGCTCGAGAGCTTATCATCACCATTGGGCCAGGTCTCACTCCCGAGACTCTCGATGTTTATCTGCCACAATTCCGCTCTTTCACCCAGGTTCAAACTCTGTCAATTCGTTACTTCGACCTCTCACGTTTCCTGTCTACTTTCGGGCGGTTTTTCGCGCGATTTGTGCCGACCTTGCGCTCGCTACACCTTCCAGATGTGATGGGTGGCGTCTACGAGGTGTTGGAGTTTATCTGCAAGTTCCCACATCTCGACGACTTGTCCCTCACCCTACCCTAGTCTCATTACGCCGGCGTCCTTCCGGAGTTATCCATGGAGAATTCTCCGCCGTTGGAGGGTACGCTGGTCCTGAGGGGATGTGGATCGACTACCACACGGTTCTTGCTGGAGATCCCTGGAGGACTCCACTTTCGGTCGATTGATGCAAGTGGAGTGGACAAAGCGGAATTGGGGGAGATTCTGGTCGCGTGTTCGTCCTCTCTTGAGGTGTTTTCTGTTTACACCCGGGCACGTAAGTTCACTTAGCATTACCATCCTCCAGGCGAGAGTTATTGAAGATTACTACTTAAACCGCTTTCTCCGTAATGCAGCGTTAGAGACCATGGACCTGAGCCGGAACTTGGCCCTATCCCGGTTCGAATTACGCGTGGATCCTGAAGCTTGAAGATCTGGCTCTTGTCCCGTTCCGCTTGCATGGGACTCTGTCGACGATTTCATCCCTGGCGTTCTCGGAGTTCACTCTAAAACTCGAACGTCCCTCGTTGACCTACCATTACTTACCTGATCTCTCCATCAGGGTGACGTGGGGAGACGGGTGGTGGATGGTTGATAAATATTTGGACGATATGGTTCACGCAACCGGTAGGGGCGTAAGGTTCGCTGTTGAACTTGGGACGGACGGTGGAATCTGGAGTTATTGGGTTCGAGGGTTCATGGGGGGTATGCTTCCGTTGATGAGTGCGAGAGGTTTGGTGAGAGTTTTGCCACTAGCGAATCGAGAGGGTTTACGGTACATTTGGTAGAATTTCTTACGTGACTGGTTGGAGTCCCGGGACTTCATTAGAATCTTGTGTGCCGCACTGGCAAAGCGAGAAACGCTGCGCGGCGACAATCATTACCAGTAATTCCTGATTCCCGTCCTTTCGATGGTGTATGCGCCAACTGCCACCATGATTTTGTGGTTGTCAACGTGGATGCAGACAGGTTTTGCGGCCCTACTGTCCGTCATGTCGAGCCTCGAGTAGGAGCCATCTCTCCGAAATAATGGCCACTGATATGGGGGTGAGGACGGTGAGGGAGTTGCATTTGTTGTATGCGTGATTGCGGTTCACCTTGCGACCTCGATCAGTGGATCCGGATCCTCCCTACCCCGACGACCATGTCTCTGGCGGACCTCACCAGGAATTCGTTCCAAAGTGGTATCTCGCCGGCAAAAGTATCCTTAACTCCTTCCTCACGACTCAAGACCCACTGACGCGTCTTCAGTGGATCCAACTGGTCAAGGTATTCCTCAGTAGCAATCAGTATGTGGCGGACGTCCAGCGCGAACTCACTGGTGAATACTCGAGCTGTCTCTGGCTTGTGGAGTACCTTTACCGCCATTACCTATTCATAGATTCCATTTTGATCCTGTTTGGATCGTATCCGGGCGAACCGATGCTCGGTCGGTACCTTCGAATCGCGATCGAGCAACAAGTGCTTTCGATCCCGACATTTGTCACGACATTCTTGCAGGCCGCCCGTTCTGCAACTTTCCATAGCCCCGCGACTCTCGACATCCTGTGCAAAGTCGTTCTAGATGCTCACGATGCGTCGGACACTCCCGCTCTCGGTTCAATCCTCTCGACCAAGATGCCCCCTCTCAGCATATTTGCCACGATCCATGACGCGGTTGTGTTACTCAAAACCGCGTTCACCTTCCCAGCTTCGAGTTTTCACGAGCTCACCACTTCCGCTTCGGAACTTCTCGTCCTCCTGATCTCGTGCACCTCGGATTTCTCTCAGCTGACGACTGGTCAGGCGATGAACTATTGGAACGACATCACCGAGCTTCAGCAGATGTCGCTGGAACCACACGTCCGACAGGTGCTGGATAACTTCACTTTCTCCCTTAGCCTTGTACTCGGAGATGACGCGAAAATAAATCGGGAAGCCCAAATGATGCACTCGATACAGATGTCGTTGGGCAACAAGACGGATTCACTGGCACCAGCGTCGGAATTCGAAACGACAACTTTCTGTCTGTTTTTCGATAACCTTGTCCGTCTCGCTGCGCCTTCTCGTGGAATTCGACGTAGCTGAGCGCCCTCCTAGATACTCAAACGAGTCCATCCCTACGGGAGCGGTGACGGCGTTAGGCCCACAGCCACTCTGGTGGCACTTCTCAGGTGGTTAGCCTGGCCACCTCCTGTTTTCTACACACAGATGCTTCTCTCGTGCTTGACATCCCTCGCGCACGTGAATTTCATGCCCGATGCTCGGAAATCTCTGCTATGGCGTGCGTTTATTATCGGTCGTGTGTGGAAGTCTCTTAAACCAGTCATTGAATGTGGCTGACCCGCGTTAATAGCTGCCCCGTTTGCTGGCAATTCTCGAGAAGGGGTTAGAATCCGAGGGCCTTGCTCATAACGACCTTGTATGAAGTCTTCGGTGATCGATTTTCTTCCCTCATTGAGTGTATCTCCCCAGAAACAGATAATCAAGGCCGCGCTCTCATCCGTAGCAACTCGAGTGGATGTTCTCGTGAGGTGCGATACACGACCGCCCACGGAGTCAGGAGATTCTATGACTGAGGAAATCGAGACGTACGCGTATACGTTCTCGCACACATGTAACCTGCTCACCTGGTCGTAGCCACAAATCTATCTTCCAAGAGCTTCTAGAACGCCTTATATCCCTGAACCTGATTGATCAAAATTTCGCCCAGTCCCTGGACGCGCTGGTGGGGACAGAAACTCATTCAAAAACAACTTCGGACGCCCAGGAGGCTGGGGTGCCACTAGAGGTGCTGTACAACCAGAGAACTGATTCCGGTTCATGCTGAACCTTGAGGCCACAGGCTTACATTGATAGCAAATTGTCATCCGACGCGTCACTCGAAGATGTTCTCGAGTTCCTCGAGCAGACGAAGGCCGATTACGCAGTTCACGAGCAGCTTGCAATTGTTATCCACAAGGTCGGTGTGAAT
>Ga0307517_10006478_pt1 | contig 17320 bp, 18 predicted proteins | sample 23_EM_MG_FD_194515 | JGI IMG/M metagenome (GOLD analysis project Ga0307517, IMG submission 194515) | Populus trichocarpa ectomycorrhiza microbial communities from riparian zone in the Pacific Northwest, United States - 23_EM | ecosystem: Host-associated > Plants > Roots > Unclassified | place...
CACAAATGCATGAAATCCCTCGTATGCATGCTAATTAAGCAAGGTATCTCCTCAACACAAACTCAAACCCTTCATTTCCTGGTTTCACCACTAACTAGATAATTATTTGACATTAAAGAAAAAAAAAGCAAGCAAACAAAATGTCATATATAAAGCACACTTTCATGGAAGCACAACTTTTCCACTTGAGATAATCATTGCTTTGCTTCAATATTTTCCACTGAGGCGAAGAAAATAAACCGGAGCAAGTAAATTGTTAAAGAGACGGAATGCATTAATTACATTTCAACAAATCAGAGCTTCATGTCAAGAAAAGGAAACGTTAATCATAGTTATTAGCATTAATTACGGCAAATTGATCTCTTTCCCTGATTCAAGTTAAACCATCATCTAAACAGACAAACCAATATCACTCCTATATCCATCCCTAGGCCGATACAAGACACGGTCATGATAGCAGAGCATAGCATATTGCATGTCAAAAGTCAATTTTGGATAGATATCAATTTGACATTTTTCAACAAACACATCATATCCATTTGCGGAGATTAAAAATATTGGATATAAACTTACATTTGATAGTGACTGGTTGTTTAATTGACCACAGAAATAAATCTACTCGAAGGCATTATTTTTTATTTCATGTCTAGTTGAGTTTAGTCTCTTCGTTGTTTTTCCATAGAAGGCGTTGAACACACTTTCTGTAAAGAGGCATTTCAGGTATTACCATAAAAAAATTAGCCTGTTACTGACTTTGCGGTCAATTCTGGTTAAAGGGTTGTTCAATTATTTCTTACAGTATATGGATTAATTAATTCATTTCAGTAAACTGTAGGTACTAATTTATAATTAACCAAAAAAAGAAAAAAAGAAAGAAAGAATGATGTTTTCCAGCATTGAAAAGATTGGCAAATAAAGAATACAAGTCCGATTTGTCCAGTATGATACCTTCAAGCAAAATGACAGATGGTCTAAAATCCTAAGTAGAACGACTGGGTTGGGGAAAAGATTCTCGACCACAAACAAAACAATGAGGAAATTTCGATGTTTGACGACAAAATAATAAATATTACAGACTATTCAAGAGTTCAAAGAAATAAAATAAGCACAGAACCAAAAAATATCTTCCTTAAGCAAATTTCTAGTTCAAGGTCAAAAGGCATCACTATTAATACTATTACTAATACTACTACAGCATTTACCTCACGAAGTATCAGACAGAACATGCTAAATCTACATCTTTTGCAAGTAGTTCCTTGAGCAGGTTACAACATATCATTGAACCTCAAACTGCACAAAGAAAGAAATCAAGAACATAAGAATGAAGGAAATCTGCGTCAAAACTAGGATAAAACTCTGGGGATCTAGACTGATGCTGTTCATATGAATGACAGATGGGTCAACAAATTAAGGCACTTTGATACCCACCCAAGCAGGAAAATGTTAGATAACCCCTTAGCCAGGCAGGAAGAGTGTTTGGAAAAGGAAAACTACTGCAAATGCAAATCAATCGATAGAAGTCCACAACTAACATCATGCAAGATTGTGTTTAGAGTTCAGCTGATCCTGATGCTTCAATGCACCATGTTTTTCAGATGGCCAGAAGTAGGATCAAGTACTAGGGTTGACTATGGCTTGCTAGTAATTTTTGAAACAAGTACAAAAAGCAGACAGATATTGGACATACCTCACTTAGGAATGGGCCAGCAAGCCAAGCATGTAAAAGAACTTGTGCTCTGGCAATCATAAATCATCTCTGGGCTTGATCAGAACCTGATGGTCCAACTGAAGGAATAGCTGCCACACTGCTTGCTGACCCATTCTCAGCAGGTGGAGGCACACCCCATTTTCCTTCAGATTCAAGTGGCTCAAAGACATGAACCCCACCATCTGATAATCCCAATGCAAACTGATTTGGTTCTTGCGGGTGTGCAGCAATCACAAGTGGGTGGACATTTGAGCTGCCGTATATGAAACAATGGGAGTCAAAGTGATGTGGCTATTGCATAAAAACAGGAGGTAGAGAATTATACTTTAGTTAGCGAACTGTGAAAACTAGGATGGGCATTCCATCAACAGGAAGGCAGAGTGCAAAGCAAACCAGTAATGGGTTTTGGAATTTAAGATGCAGAAATAAATGTATTACAAATGGAACTGAGTTATAGATACAGAATCCTGTAAATGATTATAAATAAAAGAGAGAATATTTAACATATTTGTATACTCATTCCTGGTTGTATGTATTACTATTATCTAGCACAAGAGATCTCCATAATTTATGTTCTCTTTCCTGTGTCTCTTGGTTACTTAAAATTTACTTTAAAGTACAGTTAGTTACACATGTTTCCAGGTACACGGATTTGCCCCTGCCATTTGAAAGATGGTTGACTCTTTAGACCATTAAACTTCTCCGAACAATAAAAAAATGTGATCCTATCATTCTACCAAGACAGTCGTACCGCAAAAAGGTGGATCTAAATTATTTATAAAAACAAACACCGATGAATGGAGCAAGATAATTACCTGACATTAGGTGGGGGATATGAAGAAGGATTGATACGACAGCGTAATCTGAGATTTGCAGCACTAAATACACAAACAGTTGCATCTAAGAAGCTGGCATATACCAGCTGACTATCACATGAGAACACAGCATGTGAGATTGGTGCAGAAGATTCACGTGGAAGCCACTAGATCAGGACAAAAGAGAACTCAGTACCTGACAACAACATGATAGTTCCACAATAAAGTCAAGAGACAAAGATACCTGCTTTACGCATTCTAGCTTTGTGGTTTCAAATATGGCAAGCTGAGTCTCGTGCACAACCAGGAAGTGTATCTGATCCTGATGAAATTGTACACGGGTGTCCGATTGTGCTGTTGTTGTCCTTCCAGTCGGAACCTGCAAGAATCTTGTTTTCTGCTTTTCCCATCCGTCCGAGTTCCAAACACAAAGCTGAATAAAGAACAATTTAAATGGGAAATGAGTTAATATCTAAACACTGATCATTAGTTCACATTCCGATGAAAAAAATAAAGGAGGCTTGGGGTTCGGGAATAATTTATGTAAATAAGCCTGCCATTTGCGAGAGAGAGAGAGAGAGAGAGAGAGAACTAAGAATTCTTTAGCATGCCAAGAAGGCTTGGGGTTCGGGAATAATTTATGTAAATAAGCCTGCCATTTGCGAGAGAGAGAACTAAGAATTCTTTAGCATGCCACTTGCAACAGTAGTGAAGCAGAATTATGCCAAAGCAAATCAAAATTAAAAAATAAAAATAAATCAGTATTGATGCAATCCCCCACGCCAAAAAAAATGGAACATCTAACAGGTGAAATCCCGTTAAAAAACTAAAACATCAAGGCACACAAGACATCTAATTGAAAATTTATTACCTGAGCATCTGCTCCCGATGACACTAGCACGCTCAGCACATGGGAGAAGGCAAGGCCAGTTATTCTTTTAGAGTGGCCTTTCAGCTTGCTCTTGACCTGCACCAATAATTGACAAATATTACATAACAATTGACGCTTCTCTGAGCATTAGCTGTGGGAATAAATGTCTATTACTGCATCATACCTCGTCTACACGGACATTATATATTTGAATTGTGGAATCATCCATGCCAATAGCAATTATGTTGTTATCTTGAGGATGAAAAGCAAGAAATGTTGCTGCAGGAGGTGGTGGCATGAAAGTTGTCATTGTCTGCGCTCCGCCAAAAGAAAATGAGATTAGTCAAATGAAATTGACATCACAACATCATAACCAACAATCCTAGTATTACCTTAAATGTCATCATATTGAAAAGGGAAATCTTTCCTCCAGATGCTGACATAACATAAGAATCATTTTTGGACAAAGCAAAACATGCCACAGCCTCTTCAGGGTTAGAGTCAGTGATGTCGTTGGTCATTAGAATCCCACTTGATGGTTGCCATAATTGAGGTGGCACACCAGCGGTTGCCTACAGGATGAAGGACCAATTTCAAGACACCATGGAACTCATTATAGAAATTTCAGTAAAATAGAACTGCACATGATTGATGAATCCACTATGCATGTGCTTCTTACCTTGCCACTTGCATTACGATCACTGCGTTGCCATTTCCATAACAAGTGTATTGCATTTGAAGCTAATGCCAAAATGGCATTGCCAGAATTTGTATAAATTAACCTTGATATCTGCAATGACAAAAAAAAGAAGCTAATAATGACATCCTTGTTGGAAAACAGAATAAATAAAGAAAGAAAAGCTTATGAGTCATGATGGAGTTAAGAAGTCAACTTGATAAAGCCTGGCATTCCAGTCCAATATTAAAAACCAAGACTCATGCAAGAACCCATACAGAGCCATCATACACTGTCGATACCATTAAGCAGGGCTCGTTTGGAAGCATAATGATAAAACACTCTGTAACTTCCTGATTCAGTAGTTCTTCTCTGTAAGCTAACAGGTATTCAACAGCAAAGTTACACTCTTATGTTAGCACATCCCATCACCATGGACAATATATTGAACATATCTGGAATTTCTTTCCATTAATAACATTATAAAATTTTATGGAACGGGATAAATTACATGGTTGTTAAACATTCAAAATGCAATTCGATAAATTACTAGCATGAAATAAGCATGACGAGACTAGTTAGCACTCTGAGTTATGGTAATTAAAGTTGACACAAGCGTCTTCTAAAAGCCCTAATATGTTGCTTTCCTCTATTAGTATTTCAAAACATTTTTACTCAAATTACTTTGTCATCTTAACTGTACGTGGCATGCGGTCAAACTTCATCTATTTCTGCATTATTTTCAATTATTTCTTGAAATAATTAAGAGTAAAGAATCGTTAGCAGGCTTTTACCTATGGAAACTGCTTAAATTTAAAAGATTAGGAGTAGCAGGTAATCCTATTGTGGAAATCTCCCTCAAAATCAATTAGGAGAATCTGGTATTAGCTAAACCAGATCTCATAGATTATTCCTTTCTAGTTTAGTGTAGAATCCTTTCCTGTCTAGTAAATATTTCCTATTTTGATAGACTGTAGGGTTAGCACTCTTCTCCTATATATATTGTATTATACTCCAGTTATAATAAGAAAATAGAGAAACTTCTCTCAAACTTCTTCATGGTATCAGAGCCTCTAGGTCCTAAACCCTAAAAACTGCTACTCCAATCCACAACCAAATACAGCATGGCTGCAGCAGGACAAAGCTCTATCTCTGAAGTAACCTCACAGCCAGAAACAGCATCAGCTAGGAATAATCATGGAGGTACTGAAGGCATATCACATCCTATCACTGGTCACAAACTCAACAGGCATAACTATCTTCAATGGTCATCATCAGTCTTGATGTTTATTTGTGGGAAGGGCAGAGACGACTACCTCAAAGGAGAAGTCATCATACCATAAAAGAATGATCCCAAGTTTCGAACATGGAAAACTGAGAATCGCATGGTAATGTCATGGTTAATTAATTCAATAACCAACGAAATAGGAGAAAATTTTCTTCTATATGAAACAGCAAAGGAAATCTGGGATGCAGCAAGAGAAACCTATTCAAGTTCTGAAAATACATCAGAACTATTCGAAATTGATGCAGCAATGCATGATCTGCACCAAGGAGATCTTTCTGTAACACAATACTTCAACACACTCTGTTGACATTGGCAACACTTAGACATGTTTGAAATTCATGCCTGGAAATGCCCTGAAGACACAACCCTATATAAAAGAATTTTAGAACTGAATCGAACTTTGAAGTTCCTTCTTGGTCTCAACAAAAATCTAGATGAAGTTAGAGGGAGAATAATAGGGACCAAGCCCCTTCCAAATCTCAGAGAAGCATTCTCTGAAGTTAGGTGTGAAGAAAGCAAAAAGAAGGTAATGATGAGATCTCACAATTCAGCCTTTACATTGGAAGGATCTGCCCTTGCTACTCGAGGATATCCAAATAGCAATCATGACAGTCGACAGAAAAGGGGAAGACCCTGGTGTGATCACTGCAACAAGCTAGGACATGTCAAAGAAACCTGTTGGAAGATTCATGGCAAACCTGCTGATTGGAAGCCATCAAGGCTAACAAATGACAAAGACAGACGTGCCAAAAATGTTACCTCAGATGACAACCGAGACAAGAACACCAACCTTCTACCTAAAACAAGTCCCTTCACCAAGGAACAACTTGATATATTACAAAAACTGTTCAATCAGAGTTCATTATCTCAATCAAGTACGCCAGCCTCTGGATCTTGATTGTTAGCTCAGAAAGGTCAATTTTCAAAAGCCCTTACTGTTAGTACGAGACTCAAGTCTATGGATCATAGACTCCGGAGCATCAGACCATATGACAGGAGATGCAGCCCTTATTAATGAATACAATCAGTGCAATAAGAATTCTACAGTCCGTATAGCTGATGGATCTTCATCCCAAGTGAAAGGAATAGGCTTAAGCAGAATTTCGAGAGACGTGATCCTAAATTCCATTCTTCATATTCCTAAACTGGACTACAACCTCATCTCAATTAGTAAATTGACTCGTGATCTAAATTGTGTAGCTAAATTCTTTCCTAACTTGTGTAAATTTCAGGATTTGGATACGGGAAAGAAGATTGGCAGTGCTAAGATGTGTTCAGGGCTCTATCTCCTCAATGGATTCACTCCTCAAAAAGGACAAACTCAAAATGGAATCCTTGCACCTCATAAGGGTCGGTCAGTTTTAAATTTCTATGTCAATAAGGATAGTGATGTTATGTTATGGCACTATCGTCTTGGTCATCCAAACTTCATGTACCTGGAGAAATTAGTTCCTTCTTTATTTACCAATAAAAATTCAGAGTCTTTCAAATGTGAAGTATGTCAACTTTCCAAGCAAATTCATAGTAGCGATCCCACTATCTCATATAAATCATCACATCCTTTTGCCATAATCCATAGTGATGTATGGGGTCCCTCACCAGTAAAAAATATAACTGGAACTCGTTGGTTTGTATTCTTTGTTGATGACCACACCAGATTGCCATGGCTATTCCTCATGAAAGAAAAATCTAAAGTGAGCCAAATCTTTCAAAACTTCCACTCCATGATACAAACACAATTCCACACTAAGATCCAAATCTTAAAAACTGATAATGCCAAAGAATATTTCAATTCTGAACTCAATACTTATTGTCTAAATCAAGACATTCTCCACATCAGCTCGTGTTGACACTCCACAACAAAATGGAGTGGCAGAAAGGAAAAATAGACACCTATTGGAAGTTGCTAGATCCCTCATGTTCCCAAACAATTCTGGGGAGAGGCTGTACTCACAGCCACTTACCTCATCAATAGAATGCCTTCTATTCTAAAATTCAAAACTCCTAGTCAAGTCCTCCTACAAGCATTCCCACACAACAAAATACTCTCTTCATTAGATCCTAAAGTGTTCGGCTGCTCAGTCTTTGTTCATATCCACCCTCACCATCGCAGCAAATTAGATCCTAAATCCATCAAGTGTATCTTTCTAGGATACTCCCCACATAAAAAATGGTACAAGTGTTATTCTCCCATCAACAGAAAGTTCTATACCTCAATAGATGTCACATTCTTAGAACATCAAGCCTACTACCCCAAGTCTGATATTCAGGGGGAGAACATGCAAGAATATCAGAATTGGGGAATAAATTCAGATATACCTCACATAGGAGATACCCCATAGAGTCATTCTCCTCTCCAGAGTCATTCTCCAGTAACTATAGTCCCAGGTCCACCAGTTCCAGTTCCAAATCAGCCCATTCAACCAGTCCCAGTTAAATCACTTGCACCAAAACAAATTGCAAATCCCGAGCCTAAACTTCTTACCTATACCAGAAGGAAAAAACCAGAGAAGGAGATAGAGCATGCAATACCTCTTACATTGGACCAAGATTCAGAACCAAGTTCAAATTCTGCTCAAATACACTCAAGTACGGAAATTTCAGTTTGTGAGAATCTTGCTTCCTTTGCTAATGACTCAGACATTCCAATTGCAATAAGGAAAGGTGTTAGATCATGCACAAATCACCCCATCAACAGATTTGTTTCATATGAAGGGTTGTCACCATCTTACCATGCATTTGTTTCAGCCCTTGACAATGTACAGGTTCCTAAATCTATTGAAGAAGCTCTCAAAGACTCAGGATGGAGAAGGGGCAGTCAGAGAAGAAATCAATGCATTGAACAAGAATAACACTTGGGAATGTCTGAACTTCCACTTGGCAAGAAACCAGTTGGGTGCAAATGGATATTTACTATCAAACACAAGGCTGATGGGAGTATTGAAAGATTAAAGGCCCAACTGGTAGCAAAAGGATTTACTCAATCTTATAGGATAGATTACCAGGAAACATTTGCTCCAGTGGCCAAACTCAACACCATCATAATTCTCCTACCTCTAGCAGTTAATCAAGACTGACCATTACATCAACTAGATATTAAAAATGCATTTCTTAATGGAGATTTGAAAGAAGAAGTTTACATGGAGATACCTCCAGGACTAGAAACATCCTCCAACTACAACAAAGTGTGTAAACTGAAGAAATTACTATATGGACTCAAGCAATCACCACGGGCATGGTTTGACAGATTCACAAAGACAATGGTCCGGAATGGGTATTCTCAGTGCCAAGCAGACCACACCTTGTTTATCAAATCTTCTCCAAAAAATAAAAAGGCAATATTAATTGTATATGTTGATGATATCATGCTAATTGGTGACTATGGAGACGAACTAGTGAAATTGAAGAAACTCTTAGCCAATTTGAGATCAAAGACCTTGGGTACCTCAGATACTTTAGTATCTTGGCATGGAAGTGGCACGATCAAGGAAAGGTATATATGTTTCTCAAATAAAATATGTCCTAGACCTACTAAAAGAAACATGAATGCTTGGTTGTAAACCTGCAGAAACACCAATGGATTCAACCAAGAAGATAGGAGCAGGACAGGACAGAACACCAGTTGACAAGGGTAGATATCAAAGATTGGTAGGACGACTCATCTACCTCTCACACACCAGACCAGACATTGGCTTCTTTGTCAGTGTTGTAAGCCAATTCATGAACAATCCAACAGAAGAGCATATGGATGCAGTTAAAAGAATTTTGAGATATCTAAAAATGACCCCTGGAAGAGGTCTCTTATACAAGAAAAGTGACAGCAGAAATGTTGAAATATACTCAAATGCAGATTGGGCAGGAGACATTTTAGATAGAAGATCAACCTCTGGGTATTGTTCCTATGTTTGGGGAAATCTAGTGACTTGGAAAAGCAAGAAACAATAGGTTGTATCTAGTAGTGCAGAATCTGAGTTTAGAGCTCTAGCACTTGGCATCTGTGAAGGAATGTGGATACAAAGATTACTTAAGGAACTTGGAGTGGAACTATTAAACCCCATCAAGATGTTCTGTGATAATCAAGCTGCCATAAGTATAGCTAAAAACCCAGTGCATCATGACAAGACAAAGCACATTGAAATGGACAAACATTTCATCTCAGAAAAGATTGAAAAGAAAATTGTCCAGTTGATCTACACTCCTACCAAAGCTCAAACTGCAGACATACTTACCAAAGCACTTCCCAGAACTAATTTTAAAGATTTGAGTCACAGGCTGGGCATGTATAACATATACAACCCAACTTGAGAGGGGGGGGGTGTGAAAATCTCCCTCAAAATCAGTTAGGAGAATCTGGTATTAGCTAAACCAGATCTCATAGATTATTCCTTTCTAGTTTAGTGTAGGATCCTTTCCTGTCAAGTAAATATTTTCTATTTTGAAAGACCGTAGGGTTAGCACTCTTCTCCTATATATTGTATCTCTTCAGTTATAATAAGAAAATAGAGAAACTTCTCACAAACTTCTTCACCTGTAAAGCTAAACTTGTGAATAGTAAGGAATCAAACCGAAGTTGATTAACAAGATCAGAGCATGAAAAGGAATGTGCTCCAAATCAGATCACAATGCCTCTGAAGCTTCAATAATCTGAAGCTTTACTAAAATGACCAACAGTTGGCATGAATTAAATCATAGAGCATTTAGAACACATGTAACATCAGTATATGGTCCCAAGGACACAGTACAGCCTAGTTAGGCAGAAATGCAATGATATTAACCAAGCAAGGCCAAAAAGAAAATTGACCCGGAAAGTATTCAGAGAAGAAAAAGGATGCCCTCTGAGAAAATTTCAATACCTTGGTTACTCTCAAGTTTTCAGGAAGCCTCAAGGACCGGCATTGAGATGGTTCATTGATTTCAGTGAGCTTCCATATCTTTGATTTATCATTCAATTCTTCAGCTATTCTAGGTTTCACATCTCCCAAATTCCGCGCATCTCCGTTCTACAAAAGTAATTTTGCTTGTGACTAAAAATTACAACAGATTATTTCAGTACTATCATGGAAAACTACGATCACTCAAAGAAAACTTCATGGAAAACCAAGATCATTAAAAAACAAAATCATGGATAACTAAGATCATGCCCCTAGTCTGTAGTTCAGTTCTCTCAACAAACAACAGAAACAATGTGACAATAATATGAGTTGTGTGATCGGAGAGTAATTGATATGCAGGTTACTTGTGTATAAAATTCAGATGCTACTCTAAAAGAACAAGAAAGTCCAACAAACCATTCCAGCAACGGAGACCACAGAGGCACCCCTGTCTGCAAGTCCACTGCTAGTTGCAGCTGCTGCTGCTGCAGCTGAGATTGGATTAACAGTAGGCTGCACAAGAAAGCCACTATAAGATTAGACTTAATTGCAGACAGAGCGATGTCACATTCACAACTATACTCATCATTGATAAAGCTACCTTTGCAACAGATTCAGATGCTCGAGAGGCATCATAAGAAAGATTTTCAAATGTACGCAGCAACCTGATGCCATCTGAATTTGCCAATATTTTAATCCCATTATCATTGGCAGAAACAGCCAACAGGGTGCCCTCCTTGTTGAAGCGGATACGTGGGCTCGCCTATGAATTATTAGAACTGAAATAAGCAATTATACTCAAAACAATCTCTTATAGTTTACTGGTACATAACGAACTCACTGGGAGGCCTCCATCAGCATCAATTGTTGTCAAAAGTTGAACACTGTCCATATCCCAGAACTTGATGGAAAAATCATCACCAGCAGCCAAAAAACGATTCTTTGTTGTATCAAATTGCACGACACCCAAAGAATGTTTTCTAAATCCAACATAGGTTCTCTTCACAGCACCTTCACTTTCATTCCATTCAACAATGTAGGATTCCCCATCTTTACTTGTACCGCAAGAAAAAAGCCTGTAGTTTCCACCGAAAACCCAAAGGCAACAAGTGAGTAGATCATTATTAATCCAGTCATGCACAAATACCAAGAAAAAGGAGGCCATTGAGTAATGAGTCAATTATGCTGACCTTGTACCATCAGCACTGTAAGCCATGGTTGTGCACCATCGACCAGGAGCCTCATAATCAACCCGAGATCCTAGATTGTCATATAACCATGCTTTTATCTTTCCATCCAGTGCTGTTGAAAAGATAAACTGAGCACAGAAGAAAGTCCAGCAACATGGTAGACCAGAAATGATGAGTTTAGTGGAAGGAGAAAAGGAACATTAAGAACTCAAAGTAAGTAGCAGGACAGACAACAATGGGCGCAAAATGGACATGTCACCTGAATATTTTCCTTATAATGTGGGCAGATGGAATAAACAGGAGCCTCGTGACCTTCAAACGTATATTGTTTTGCACCAGTGGCAGCATCCCACACCTAATATTATTAGGAAAAAGAAAAGGAGCAAGGGGCAGCTTTTCATGTCTGAAGAAACGACCTTGATGCTTTTCAGTCCAAAAACCAAAAAATAACGCCAAACCCTACCTTGATGATTTTGTCATCACCACAGGTTATAACACAAAGTTGCTTATTCGGAGTGGAGAATGCAAGATCATTTACTCCACCAACATGAGCATCAATCTACAATGAGAACTTTTTAAGTCATTTTATATCAAGTAAAAACAAACACAAAGCAACAAAAGAATAACAAGCTTAATACTGGTGTTAGTTAAGATTATATACCTCTAGGTGCTGCCGTACATCATCATTCCCATGATAAGAATATATTTGTACAATATGCCTTGAGTACGCAACTCCTGTTGTTGACAGAGATGAGAAATCAATGAAGAGCCTTTTCACCCCTGAAATCTTATGTGTATTTCTAATCCAACCATGAATTATAATAGATTTTAGCTTACCAAACAAGTTACCATCTGGACTCCAAATTACACGGTTAACAGAGACACCAGGATCTTTGACTAAAGCTGCCTGAATTTCATCCGAAAAGAAAAGACAGTTCAATTTCAGACATTCCAGTACACCAAGCATCCAGCATACAATACACATGATAATCAGTGCTGTGGGTATAAAAAAGAAAAAGAAAAAAACCTGAAGAGGCATCGAGCATGCATTCAGATCCCAAACTTTGAAGTTTCTTAAAACCAGTCGCTCCCTAGAACCAACTTCCCACAGCCCAATTTCCCCCACATTGGTACCAACTGTCACAGCATATTAAAGTAATCAATGGTCAGACCAGGGTATATTCCACATTAATGCTTAAGGGTACAAATATGCCAAAGCCACAGAACCAACCAAACGAAAGACTGAAAAATCAAGCAGACCTAGAAGAATAGTCTGTTGAACAGGATGGAAATCCATGCTCATAGGAGATGATCCCTGATTCAGAGTCCGTACAACAGCCTTTGGCAAGTCATCCGGTGCATTAAAAGTCTGACCATGACCATGACCATGCCCTGGAAATGACATTGGCAATACATTAACGGGCAAATTTACCTGCATTGATGATAACAATCAACAAAACAGTTTGGAAGGGAATAACATAAACATAATAAGAGGAGTGCACAGGTTGCTGGCTAGACATATATTTACAAAAATAGTACAGCCAGAATAACATAAAAAAACCAGAGTACCTCATCAGAAATCCCCATTGGCCTTGTTCTTTTAGCAACATGGTCAGGATCTCCTGAAGGATAGTCTACCGAAGGGTTAGATGGAGGAGTCCGTGGATGCTTCAGAGCAGCTACACAAGGCAACAAAATGCATATATTATTAAAAAGGGAAACATGTATGCTCACATACTCAGTATGATGGTTAGCAGAAGCATCTATAGCAAATAAAAGGAATGAACTACCTGAGATAGATGGAGCACCAAGACCAATGGCTCCTCCTCCAGAAACTGCTGGATGAGTTACTGTGGGAGGATTGGACATCCAACCTGCAAGAGGTGCTGGGACTGGTGCTGGTGTAGGTTGAAATGGCTGAATATAAAAGTTCAACCACATAAGGGTAAGCATGTATCAGTAGAAGAGAGAGTAAGAAATACAACCAAACAAGCTAATGACCTACCCCGTGAGCACCCAGAGGAGGAAACCCTCCAGCTTTTGGTAAGGATCCAAGCAGTGGATTGTTTGCAGGTGATGGAGCCCGAGCACCATTTGGTTGTCCACATGAATGATCGAAAAAAAGAGTCTTTATATCAGGGTTTGACCTTGGGGTTTTACAAAGTTGATGCTGCCAATTCAAGCTGTAATTTACATAGCAAACGAAGTTCTCTGATTGCAACCATGCCAGAGTGTATTTATGTCATATATGCCAACTAAAGCCATATATTTCTACAGAGTAAAGAAAAGATATAGTAGTAATATAAAGGAAAATTCTAGAAAGATATAGACTGATTAGATCATATCCTGCTCCAAGACTTTCAAGCCTGCAGTCCAGACACAGACACACAAAATGATGGAAATTCCACTGCAATTCTCTCAAATGATCGAACAACTCAAATTCCGATTACATGATAGGAGTTCATCGTTTAATGCTGGACATGCAAACAACCATCATTCTAAATTCCATGGAAGGCAAGTTTTCAACACAACAGTTGATAAACAAAATATCATTTAAGAAGAGTTTTCCAGGAAACAACACCTGCCAAGTTACACATTATTTCAAGGCAAAACAAAGGCAATCGAAATGACCATATTATACAAGTATCAATAGATGAATTACCTTTGGTTAATGAGAGTTCGTAACCTTGAATTCTTAAGGTTAGGAAACTGCAATTTGTCACGAAACAAAGGGTTTGCTTCAATAAGCTTCTTCAGCTCAACCAACATGATTGCCCTTGCCGACTTGGTATCTCCATATTTGGAAAGTTGCTCATTCTCCCTATTACAACAAAGCAAATCTGAATATACCTCCTACATACTTAATATTAAAGAATTTGATTACTTCAACACATATCTACCTAAAATTCTCCAATGTCAGTAGTTGAGTGATTTCCTTGAAAAGCTCCTCGTTAAATGTCGAAAATACTTTCAAATCCTTCACCAATATTTCAACCGCCTTGGACCGATCATGCCTATAAAAATTCCATAACATTCTCAGACCATCTCATAATCTTATAATAATAATAATAATAATAATAAGAGTTAAAAAAAAAAGAATTGCAAGCTTACTTATCCAATGCTTCAAGATACTTTTGCTTCCGTATCTCGAAAAATATTTTCATAGAATATCGATTGTCGTCTACTTTAGTGAAACCAGAGAGGTATTTCTCCACCTCATCCCAATTGCCATTATGCACCTCATCCTCAAAATACTTCATGTTAAAGAAAAATCCAGATTCCTGCTCAAGCCTATTTTTATTTATTTATTTTCACATCACATTACACCAAAAAATAACCAATAATCAGTCATCACAAAAAACATTAGCAATAATTGTAAAGTAAAAATAAAAAACTTAAAATTCTTACTTATGAACAGTCTCTTTGAACTTCTCCTCATCCAGGAACTGCAAGATCAGGAAAACGAGCTCTCGACTGAGAGAAGACATCTTAAACGCCCCGTTTTGTATACAAAATGCAGAAATACCACCACCTGTAGCCCTAGATCTGCCTGCAACCACAATGTTTTCAAAGAAAAATGAAAAAAAAAACCCTAAAACCAGGCCAAAATTAGGGATTTGATTTCAAATCACAAGAGAAATCCGCTTTACTTTTTTCAGGAATAAAAAAAAAAAGAGGAGAGAGAGTGAGATATTTCCGAGAAACTCACCTCCTGTAGAAAGCAGTGGCGAGATCAGACCCTCTCTCTCACACACACTTTCTCTTTCTGGAAACGAAGCAGAGTTTTTTTTATCTTTTTTCTCTCTCTAGACTTTCTCTCTCCGCCAAGTATTTTATAGTCCATAAATAATTTTTTGTCTATATAAGCATTAAATCTTGCAGAAATGGCGACTTTAAAAAGGAAGGAGGAGACAGATAAGCAGGATGATAAGTACAGTGGCTTATAATGTAAGTGCGTATCACGATCGAGAGGTTACTGAGATCTGAAAGGGTTCTTATGCATAAGTACAGGAATTTGAGGTGCCCACTTAGCCGGCTACATTTTGTCGAGTTTCTCGGCGCGGAATCTCTAGCTGACAACTGTCGTGCTTAAAGAAAGAAGAGATGTTCCTCTGCAACAAAGCAGATGGTAATTTCGTGTTTTATTTTTGTCGGCATGAGATGAGTGATTATTGTCTTTTGTAAAAAAAACAATTAATACAATTATGGGCTAATTTATATTTAAAGCGATGCATTAATTTATATTTATAGTGTTCGGATCTATTGGTAATATGAGTAGCTGTAATTGTTAGGAAATAGTGTGTAATGATCTCATTTGATTGCATAATAATTTTAGATTTCTTTCTCTCTTTTTTCAAATCTTAGATTTGGTTTGGAAACGCAGCTTGCACCGTATTCTCTAAAAATTCAAAAATAAAATTTACTAAAAATTAATTTTTTATGTGTTTTCGATCGTTTTGATGCGCTAATCTTAAAAATAAATTTTTAAAATGAAAAAACATCATTTTAATGCATTTCGGCATAAAAAATACTTTGAAAAACAACTGTAACCACACTCCCATTCAGGCTCTTAGATCTCATGTTCATTTGTAAAATTTCTATTGCATTTACTAAAAAAAAAGTATGTAATGTTTTTTTTATATAACTTTTATGATATTTGTGTGTTTTTCAAATCAATAATTTATTTATTAAGTGATTTATTTGGTTTTCTTAAAAAAATATTTAATTTCTTTAAAAGATTATTTAATTTAAATTATATTTTTAATGAATGATAATCTAAATATAAATGATTTTATTAACTACACAACAAAGTAGTAGATTGCAAAACAGTTCAATAATTTTAATCTCACACCACAACAAATACATGGCAACATAATACAGCTTACACAACATAATGCAGTAAGCATATCACAGTATAAAACATTAATATTTTTTACACATTAATATATTTTTATAAGCTATTATGTAATTTTTTTTACACGTTAATATTTGAATATATTGTTGAAGACTCATAAACAAGCCTTAGAAAGTAACTAGGTACATTACCCGCGCGATGCCGCGGGTTAATTTTTTTATATAAAAAATATTAAAAAAACTAAGATCTAAAAGTGTTAGGTTTTTTTGCAAAGCTATACCTAAAAATCTTGGGTTTGACTGCAACACCTGACCCAAAAGTAATATTTATAATAATATTAAACTTGAACGACCCAAATTTAAGTGGATCTGGCTGCAATACCAAATCCAATAGTCTTGGATGGGGGTAGGTTGTGTCATAAAAGTGTGATAATTAAATAGATTAATTAAAAAGAAAAAAATAAAGAAAAAAAAACCAACATGAAGAAAAAAACTAATGAAGAAAAAGAAAAAAAATATGAATTAACTGGGTTAACCCGTCAAACCTGAGATCCGTGTCATGAAAGTCTGATAACTAAATAGAAAAAAAAAATTAATATCAACAAACTAAATAAAAAAAAGTTAATTAAAAAGAAAGAAAAAAAGCATCAGCTTTTTCACTGTGGATTGTACTGTGCAGTCCACAATGAAAGGTATAAAAAGAAAAGAAAAAAGCAAAAGAAAAAAACTAAAGACATTAGCCTTTTCACCGTGGACTGCATACAATATTAAAAGATGAAATCGGAAGAACAAAACTAATGAGGAAAAAAGAAAAACAATTTGAATCAATTGGGTTAACCCGTCAAATCAGGTTAACCAGTCAAATCTAAGATTCGTGTCATAAAAGTGTGATAACTAAATAGAAAAAAAAATTAATATTAATGAACTAAATTAATTAAAAAGGAAAAGGCAAAGAGAAAAAAAACCTTTAGGAAGAAAAAGAAAAAAAATCTGAATCAACTGGGTTAACCCGTCAAACCTGGGATCCGTGTCATGAAAGTATGATAA
>Ga0307517_10006479_pt1 | contig 17319 bp, 20 predicted proteins | sample 23_EM_MG_FD_194515 | JGI IMG/M metagenome (GOLD analysis project Ga0307517, IMG submission 194515) | Populus trichocarpa ectomycorrhiza microbial communities from riparian zone in the Pacific Northwest, United States - 23_EM | ecosystem: Host-associated > Plants > Roots > Unclassified | place...
CCAGATGACAAAGTGCTAAGCTGAGAGACGTCCCCCCGAAAACGCGAGGCGGCAGCGCCATCGCGGCCGCATGCTGCTCGCGAGCGCCTGGGAAAAAATTCGGCATCTCATTCTGTTCTTCTTAGTGATTCTACCTGAAGCGAGAATGTGGTACAAGAACAACGTGACTCGGAATAAATAAACAAGATGTGGCTGCAAACCTGTACGTAATCTCTACATAAGCCTAGGCTTGAATGAGAATAAACGGGATTAATATATAAGATGTGGCTGTGCTCCGAGTTGGGATCCCGCAGTGTTGTGCCGTCAAGCACCAAAAGTCAGAGTCACGGTCAAAATCATCGTCTGATGGGTGTGATAGTCATGACCGTCGAGTTCCACTTGACTTACCCGCGCGTCAACCTACAGGGTCGCCTTGGAAAAACCCCAGATTTGGTATCAGTGATTTAGTGATGAAATGGCTGATGGTTATCGGCAACTCGCCGGCAGTCCATTTGAGCTTCACACGATATCCCGCCAATGTTATTCTACCCTATAAGGAAGGACGTCAAAGTCATCGTCAAATTTTGACGATTGATGATCAAAATTTGACAGTCCTTGACTTTCTTGATCATCCAAAAATCATGAGCACGGAGAGAATCAAAATTGGAAATATATATCTTACAGAAGGTCAGATCTACCAGGTTGGGATTAGAGAGATCCTCTGCATCCTCTCCCTCCATTTTGGAGGGTGGTCTGAGAAGACGGGCATCCAGGGCGACGCCACAACCGCACCGGAATCCAACGGCTATCCTCTCCTGGGTCGAGTTGCTTGACTCGTACAACCCTGCCTAAATGGGTTGAGGAAGCGAGGGCCCAGGGGTGAAGCGAGAAGTGTGGATCGAGGCCCGGGAGCGAGTAAGGGGAGCGAACAATTTCTTAGAACCCATGTCAGAAAGTAGACTAGCGCCTAGTCGAATCGTATAAACACCTACGAGAAAAATCAGCACTGAACCCAACTCCGAGTCCAAGCCAACTACTTCCCATCAACATGCGATTCTTCGTGATCACCACAGTCGCCGCCAGTGTGGCATTTGCTATCGCCGTGCCCAACAGGGGACCCCTCTGCACTGACAGTATTAGTAACAACCCCGTGTGCTGTGCTACCGGCGTCGTGGGCGTTGCTAATCTGAACTGCGCTCCTCGTGAGATTTCATTTCGACTTTGGGTCACCAGCCATCGCTCATCGACCTCACTTTACTTACAGCCTCCACCCACCCTGAAAATGTCGCCGACTTCAAAGCGATTTGTGCCCGCGGCGAACAGCGAGCTATGTGTTGCGCCTTTGTAATCGTATGTCAATTTTATTCCACACTGGTTGACGCTTTCTTCTAACCTGATGCGACATGAATAGGATGGCTATGGCCTCGTTTGCAATCCTCCCGTCTAAATTTGGAGCCACCGACTCGAGAATGGCAAGGGATACTATCATGGACTGTGTATTTGGAGAAAGAAACAGCAGGAGCTACCCCTGATTCAGACTGACCATATGCGTAGCTGCCTCAATGTACCGGCCACTCGATTGACCGCTATTGCAACGACTCTGCGTTTCGCTTTGATCATTATGACTACTTCGAGATAGAATTTCCCTACCTATCCTCGCTCGTGGGTCGCAAATAAAAGTTCTAGCCCGCACATTTTGGTAATATGGTGAACTAGCGACCGCGTGCCAAAAATTCAGAGTTATATATGGCCACAATTGCTTGAGTTATTTAGCCAACAAGTTAGGCCTTTGATGGCTCACGCTTATTAACTTGGGAACAAGACTGCAAATCCCTCAAAAAAGTACATAATTTTGGTCAAAAAAACTTTGGCTCGGAGATATATTCCCTCCCTCCTTATGCATCCTCCACCCGGGGTTTCTTCTATAAACACTCATTATCGAGGTCATCACCAAGCAGACCCTTTGCCAACGAGAGATACTAAAAACTATAGAACGCCATGGGCAACTCCACTTCAAGGGGCGAAATACAATCCTTCCGGGTTGCGAGGTCTCGATCGACCCTACTTACTTCCTGCAACTACAGGACTTATATGGTCAGTTGATGCCTTTTTGTTCACCCTCGGTGGCTTGGTCCTGAGGCAGGCTCACGGTTTTGTAGTGTGCTCGTGTGACTTCTTCATGAGCTTGAATGCCCGAACACAGACCCCACTCGGAATTTATCCCGAATCCCCATAATTACTGGAGGCCCTCCAGGTTCTCAGCAGCAAGCAGATATGTATGTCAGTATTGTGGGTACGTATTGAGCTATGTAGGTCCACATCTCGCTTTTGACCGGTCAATTTCTGGCCAAGCGACAAATTTTTATTCGCTGACATCTGTCGCTCAGTCAATTATTCCAGGGAAACTCGGCTTTTCCAACATCGCAAGGTCCAGGTTAAGTAACGATAGTATCATTTGTTGGAGAGCGAACTCGAATATTTCATCGAAGACTTTCGGCCTTTCCGCATCGACTGGTTGTCCCGGTCAAAGGTTACATGAATAAACGATCCGCTTCCGCCATTCAAACCCTCTCTCGGAGTTCGGGGAACCTCACCGCTGATGGCTACCGGACCGCTATGGCCACCGACAACGTTCCTCTTTGGAAATCCATTGTGGGCATACTGGCGAGAGAGTACAACTCGAAAGAATACCAGAAGGAGCTGAGCGCTCTGAGCACTGAAATTCGCCAGTTCACCATACGTTACTGGTGCTATTTTTCAATAATTTATCTGTACACTCGTCCCGTCCTCCCCGTACGTTTATTATGTTTGGCAATTCCATTTGAACATACATATCATGCGACTGATTTGAAGTCGAAATGACCCCCATGGCTTCGGGAGATTTGCCAATGACTATTTCTCTCACCACAGTCGCACTCTATCTCCAATTTACTCCCAACGCTACTAGTATTGGCGCAGAAGATGTAACTCTTACAACAAATCACGGTCCAAATTTGAAGTCTCCACTGGTATATGGGTCGCCGTAACCTTGTGACCCTGCCCCCGCTCTGCACCCCGCAAAATTTGTACCAGCGTATCTCTCCCATGTCAAGACACTCCATCTATATATCGAGCGACTGCTGATCGCACATCCTCTCAAGTGCCCATTCCTTAATTTCCTTACCAGTACGAATAAGTTAATCGAAAACTCTCTGGCTATGCGGGAAAAAATTGGATTGCCAGTTGACATATTGGACCTCACGGTGTGGGATGCATTATCTCAGGTTCCAATGGATGTTAAGAAGTTGGAATTTTCTGGGTTGAAGGTAATATTTCCAGAAAGCTCTGAGGTGGGAGCCAATCGGAGAGAATATGTTTGTGGGAGTTGGGGGCTCCATAAGCTGTCAGTGCCAATTTATTTAGAGCGATCTTGCAATCTATGTCGTTTCCAACCAAGTAGTAGTGGCATTCATAAAGGTTCCTATTGTAATCTGTCTTCAAGACACGTCCATAGTCAGTCCATTGACAGATGGGTTAGGATGGCAATGTGCTGATCTCTTTTGGGTAAGAACTCACGCGGTCAATCCCACAGGTAAATTTGACATGTGTCTTCACCAGTGTATTCGAATTTCACATTTTGTCTCATTTCGCCTCCCCTGAGTTATACGTTCCCCTGGGTTTACGGCATAATCTAGCGTGTTTGCGTGTTGCTCTCCATTCTGGTATACCACGATCGATGACCACTACTGGTTTACGATAAGTGATACCTCTGCAGATCTACGCCGAATCGAACTGTAATCGCACTAGCCCTCCGCACTAGGCCGCTTTTCTCGTATACCAAATAAAAACGAACGGACATCATTGTCATTACCGCATCCGTAGACATTAAGCCTACCGAATGCTATCAACGAACAACGATTAAAAAAAACAGGAAGGGAAACGGAAAACAGAAAACAGAAAACAGAAAAAACAGCTAAAGGGTATGTTACCAAACAGTAAGTATTAAGTAAATGTTCGAGTCGCACAATGGGTTCAAGTCGTTGAGAGTCCGTTGTATTGGTGGATTGTGATGCGATCCAGATGTGCAGGGGTGGGTTGAAAGCGTCGAAATAGGTGAGAAGGCGCCGGACACGTATAGGACGCCAGTGTACGAGGGTCGACAGATGGACGTGGGGGGGTACCGCTCAAGCGAAGAACAATGCGCTCAAGACAACCCCAACAACCGCAGCACCCGAAACCACCATCCTCTCCTTCGCCCCGCTCGTCGTCGTAGAAGCCGCCGCGCCCGCACTTCCCGTTCCCGTCCTACTTGTACTCAACCTACTTGCACCACCAGTCGTCGTCGTCACTCCAGTGGGCTCCGGCAACCCCGTATAAACATTCGCACTCTCAAACGGCGTACAATTGCTACTCGCCGGCACACGCGCCGTATATGGCACACTTGTAATCGGACCCAAACTCTCTGGTGGTTGGGTGTACGTCGTCACCGCGCCGTTCGCACCCGTGTACACACCGGGGAAATCCTGGTTCTCGGAGTCGCATGATTCAAAGGTGCCGTTGCGTGCGTTGTTGGGGGCATTGTAGGCGCATCCGATACGGTCGAAGATGTGTTCGCAGTAGTGACTGGCATTGGGGCCGTTCGGATCGCAGGCTTTGAGGCAGAAGGAGTTGGAGCCGATGAAGCTAGGAAATAGGTGGGTTAGTGTTAGTTTTGATGGAAATGTAGCGAGGTTGGGGATTGGGGGCGTACTTGTGCCATTCGATAGCTTGGAGGTATTGACCCGTGAATTTGTTCGAGAAGAGGAGACCGCCCATAGGATTACCGCGCTAACCAACCAAACCAACCAATCTATCAGCTTCATCATCCCCTCCTCCAACCCCCCAAAACGAAAAAGCAAACACCCACCAAATCGGCCCCATGAGGATCCATCTCACCTCCGTAATCCCCCGCAAGAATATTGATCTTCGTCTGATCGATGAACCCTACCACCTGGACATAATCCGGCGACTTCACATATTGCACACCTGTAAGCGCGCCAGCGGGGATAAGGCGCGTTCCGTGACCCGGCTTGGTGCACCATGCGATCATAGATCCTTCGATATCGCCGACTTCGCGACCATATTCCGGGGGTGCCCAGAGGCAGAAGTCTGTGTGATGTGAGGGAGAGAGGGTGGTAAGTGTTCCGCGTAGTGTGTATGCGACGACAATGAGAACGCAAGAAACGCACCATCAAGTCCATTCAAGAACGATGTCTGGCACAGCGAAGCCGGACCTTCCGTCGTCGAATTACAAATGTTATACCCAATCTGGGTGCCACGGATGAGGTTCGTGTCGGTATCGACTTTGTAGGGCTGTGAATACGACATCCAATATCGTTAGTTAGCACGTTAAATACCGCGTACAGGAGACAAAGGGGTAAAGAACATAGAATGGGTAGACAATGGAAGATGATAGAAGAGGGTAACGATAATAGCGAGTACGCTCATCCCGCGACACATAACGAATACATCGAACCAAAAATAAAATAATATAAAAATCAAAGAAGAAAACAACGTACAATCCCACTGGGATACGCGTAAGGCCCCTTCGAAACAAGCGGAGTAGCAGGGTACGTCAATATCCCTCCTGGAGTTGGAGCCGGAGCCGGAGCGGGCGTGGTGACCGGAGCCTGGGTAGTGGTACCCGGAGCTGGGTTAGTAGGAGCTGGAGCAGCGGGGGTACCTGGAGCAGGAGTAGTGGAATTTGACTGCGCCGCAACGAGGGTCACAAGACCCACGAGGACGGCGAATGGAGAGAAAGAACGAGCGACGGGTGACATAGTTGGCTTTTTGTGTGTGTATATATTGTTGGTGGTGGAATAAAAGGAACCGAAGGCGAAGCTACACCTCTCCTGGCCAGGAAGCTCCAAGAGTCAAAAGTCGAAAGCGAGAGGCAAAGGGATAGGAAAGGGGAGGGGAGGGAGAGACCGTCGTCAGTGGAACAAGGGGGGAAAAAAGCGAACGATCACGAAACATCCAAGAGAGAGTATATAAGGCGCAGAGCGCCGAGACCATCTCAAAGCCAAGGAACGCTGTGCTTTGGCTGGGGTTGTGCTCGGCGCGATCAAACCAAGACGGATGAATGTACATGTCTTCTTTCTGTCAGTCTTGGCTTCATCAGGGTTCATCCGGTAGAATCCAACAAAAGGGGACGAAGGAAGGGGGAAAGCTTGGCAGTCATTACGACGTCAGTCCGCATGTGTAACACGGGGTCTGGGCAGCGGTCATCCAAGACCACATCCAACCAAGTTGAATTCGTGTAGGAATTGAGAGCGACTAGATTCGGAAAAGAGCATTCAGGTTATCGATAAGACAGGTCACTCACCACACTGGAAGACTGAGGAAGAATAAATGAATGGTCATGTCCAAAATTTCTAAGTGTGTTATATAAACCATTCACAGAAGCGGGGATGTTGATACAAAATGTCGGCAGTGTTTCAATTCATCTAATAAAGAATTAATGCTTGACATGGAAAAGGGACATAAAAAGAATCATTCACCGTCGTCGAGTACAGCTACCCGAAAGTGCATATAGTACATATAGCGACAACATGACTCAAAAGTGATCCGTCCAAAGCCATCGAATCGAAACCGGGGTATGTATTGTCCAAACACGTCAAAAACCATAAACAGTCAACGTGTAAATACGATCAAGGACATGCTTCAGCATATCAAATAACGGGGGCAGGTGTGGGTTGGGTAATGTACGAGTTTGGGGTAGTGGTGTATGTAGGTGCTTAGGGTAAGGTAATGCCAATCAAGATCAAATCACAGCGTCAATGGGTCGATAAAGAAACCAGCCTTATGAGAGGAACATCGCCGAGAACACAACACCGAACAATGACAGGCCAGAAATGGCAAGCGCCACGGCATCACTGGTATTTGATGATGATGCAGGCTTCGCGCTTCCAGTCGCGGCTGCACTTCCCGTAGGCTTGCTCGCGGCTGATCCAGAGCCACTGCTGGACGCCGACGGAGTCGAAGAAACGGTGGGAAGTCCAGTGAACAAAGCGGCCGAGCTGAAGGTCTTGCAATTGCTGCTGGAGGGTACCCTAGCGACGTATGGCATGGTGGTAATGGCACCGAGGGACTCGGGAGGTTGGGTGTAGGTGACGACCTGGCCGTTGGATGTGTAGACACCGGGGAAGTCGGCATTTTCGGCGTCGCATGATTCGAAGACGTTGTTTTGGGCGGCGTTGGGGGCGTTGAAGGCGCAACCGATACGGTCATAGATGTGTTGGCAGTAGTTGGCGGCGTTGGCACCGGCGGGGTCACATGCTTTGAGGCAGAAGGCGTTAGATCCCAGGAAGCTGGAAAGGGGTTTAGGGGTGGGACTATAAAAGAGTGGAGAGTAACGTACTTGGTCCATTCGATGACTTGAACGTAAGAACCGCCGAATGCGTTGGAGAACATGATGCCTCCCATGGGATTACCACGCTATTAGGAACGAAAATTAGCTGCATTCCGTTGCGTTGATATACATAGGAACGCACGAGATCGGCACCATGGGGGTCCATCTCGCCACCAAAGTCACCATCCACCATGTCAATCTTGGTCTGGTCCATGAAACCCACGGCTTGGATATAATCGGGCGTCTTCAAGAATTGGACACCGGTAAGTGTACCGGCGGGGATGAGACGGGTACCGTGGCCGGGCTTTGTGCACCATGCAATCATCTCGCCCTCGATTTCACCGACGGTCTTCCCTGGCTCGCTAGGAGCCCAGAGGCAGAAGTCTTTGAAAAATTTAGCTTGGAAGAGTAGGGGGCAGAAAAAAAGGCCACATACCATCCAAAGCATTGAAAATTGAAGTTTGGCACAGCGAACTCTGGTTTTCGGTCGTGGAATTGCAGATGTTGTATCCGACCTGAGTACCACGAACAAGACCTTGGTCTGTGTCGACTTTATATGGCTGTAAATAGACCGATAAATGGAGGCTTTTATAGCGCCAAGGAATAAAACTTACGATTCCTGAAGGGTAGGAAAAATGTTTAGATGCCAGCGGAGTGGCGGGGTAGGTACCGGTGACCTGTCCGAGGACCACGTTGGCAGCTAGAGCGAGCGATAGTAAAGAAAGAGCGGCGGGTGACATGGCAGTCAAACTGAGAAAGATTAGGAAGCGATTAGAAGGCAACGAAACTTGGAATGACAAGAAGGACAAGCCCAACGCCCAGCCTCAAATACTGGGCACTGCGGAGTATGAATGTCAACCCGCTTGCCAACCAACTCCCACGAGCCCTGGAGACGCACGGACCACAGCACGTGCCCGCCGAAAATCAACAAACGCGTCGCGTTGATGTCAGATGCCATTTGTTTTTGGATTTCCGACCGCCGAAAAATCAACGATGCTGTCAGGAAATTCTCTGCTTCTTCTTTTCCAACCACCACCATCGCCCCCTTCCTTTCAATCCTCTCAGCAATGGCCAAGACCGCTACCGGTGTGTTTCCTCTCCCGATTATCATGAACAACCACTGATGGCGACGTAGAAACCAAAACCAAGGCCGCAACAAAGGCCGCAGTGACCAAGACAGCGCGCCCCAAGAAGGGTACGTGCGTTCTCTTCCACATTTGCGCGTTTTTTCTGTTATCGCGCCTTATCTCTTCATGATCACCGACGCCATCTAACCCAACACATTTTAGACAAAGTAGAGGCCGCCGACAAACCCAAGCGCGAGCCCACTGCATACCAGGTGTTCTGCAAGGAGCACATGAAGAAATGGAACGAGGAGAATCCCGGGCGCGCAAAGGAAGCCATGAGCCAGGTCCATCTTGCATTCATCTGCCGCATATATGCACGATCTTGACCGCTCACAGATCGCCTTGATGTGGAAAGACGCCCCGGAGAACCCCAACCGCGGCCAGGGCGCCAAAGCGCGCAAGCCCAAGGAACCTAAAGAGCCCAAGGCGCCCAAGGAACCCAAAGCAAAGGCCGCTCCCAAGAAGAAAGCCGCCCCCAAGAAAAAGGCTGACACCGAAGAGGAGGATCCTAGCGAGGCCGGCGACGACGCTGAGGAAGGCAGCGATTGATCATTCAACGGCATGAGATTGATGGAATGATGAAGGTGCGTCTGACTGCATATATGCGACCTTTTTCTGTTCATAAACCTCCGTGTATTTCCAGTCGCATGTATGTACGCTTGCTGCGGACTATAGCTATGTTCCCCTGTTCCAAGTTACGCCCGATTGTAACCTAACTTATTTTATTGACCCTGCTTCCTCTTTTTTCGCATTCCCCCACTCTTTTTCTCCTTATATAATTAATGCTTTTCTATTCGTGTTATTTGGGGCGCTTTTCACCAAGTGCTGATGTTGATATACTTCACCTGTTCCTCCTTGTGTTTCTGTACTTCATTGCATGAACTTATAAACAGCCTCGTCGCCGTCGCTCAATATTTTTTGCGCTTCTTAGCGGCTCCAACCATCCTTTATATTGACTCACTCCGATGTTGTGTCGAATCGAACTCGGACCCTCAGGCCTGGGAGTATAAGTCATTCGCATCGTAAATTTACAATCACGATATCAATGCTCATACACAGGGAAGTGGTTATCGGAAGTCAACATAATGTGTTCCAGTTCTGCAATCTCACTGAGGTCCAATATCTCCCGGCATTCTATTTTCCAGCATGCCCAGAATCTTTGACTGTATTTGTACGCAAGACGTATTAGTAGCTAGTATGGGGATGAGTTTGGAGGCGCGGAAAAAAGGCGTTGGGTAACTTTGGGGAGCAAAGTTCTTCGAGGGAGGTCATTGTGGTGAGGAAATATTCATAGAAATATTAATTCCGGAGCAAAGAGCGACTCTCGTGTAATTGCCCGGTGAGCGCTACTACCTTCTGAGGTTTACCTGGTCGGAAACTCATAGATTCCTCCCACAACCGCATTTATATTCTCTGTGACTAGTTTCTATACCGGAGCTTTCTCGCCATTTTGCCTTCAAACCAATAAACTCCTGATACCGCTCGAGGGTGGTCATGAGGAGTACGGGCCAGAGTTATTTTTTGGGTTGCTCGTGGATCAACGCATCGGCGGAGTATTTGTACAGGGGAGAGATGCACCGACTAAATGATTTTGCAGTGAAGGGCGAGAAGGGAGGAAAAGTCTTATATATAATCGCATTGGAACAGGAGCATTTACGAACGATATAGCACGCATATCACCCTCTGATAGATTTAGCTAGATTGCAAGATCACTCTATATTCAACTCCTCGAGTCGCCCACTCCCACATACATATTCCCTCTGATTAGTTCCCATCTCGGATCGCCATACTACCTTCAACCCAGAAAATTCCTCCAACTTCTTGATACCCATCGGAATTTGAGATAACGTGTCCCACTTGGTGAGGTCCAATATTTCAATTGGGATTCCTATTTTTCGCCGCATGGCGAGGAAATCTTTGATTAAAGTCGTGCTTTCAGGGGCGTCCCTGAAGTGATACGGGTCCAATATAATAGTTTTGAGATGCGGAAAGACGCGCTGCTGTGTATCTCTGGAAAGTGAAGTGGTGAAGAGATTGAGGCCGTCTGTCGTTATCCAAAGCTTTTCGAGGGCAGTCATTGTGGTCAGGAATTTATGGAACAAGGACTTGAGAGAATGTGCTGCGGTCGGCAGTCCTCGAATACATAGACGGAGCATCTTGACATGGGAGAAATGCGCCGGTACAAGTTTTACAGAGCAGAGGGTGAGGGCGGAGGTCGGAATCTTGGACCGAAAATCTATGGAGACGTTAAATTCATCAGAATCATCTGCCAGGCCAACAGTGGAGGGAGTAAATTCGAGATGAATGGAGGTGCAGCTGTGGTGAGAAAAATAATCATTGGCAAATCTCCCAATAATATACTGGGCCACGGAGAGTTTAATCGGGGCGTTTGTGGGACTGCCCAACGCAGGTCTTCCCAATAGATGTAAAGAGCATCCAGGCGCTGGGGTAATGTTGTCAAGGAATGCCAAGGCCATATCGAATGCGCCGCGGATAAAGAGAGTTGTAAGGGAGGGGATGTTCACAGACCGGAGTTGGCCCCCAAGTTCTGGACCAGTAAACGGAAAGAAAAGTTGTAATGTCTGGAGAGAATGCATATGTGAACATATATCGAGGAGGATCCTCAACGTTGGTACTGAATCGAGCTCCAAATAAGTGAGGCCAGCGAGCCACGAGGCTTTAGGGTGGATGGGAGCATCGTTTTGATGGAAGCGGGTCAGCACGGGTGCATGGTTGGCGAATAATGAAAATTCAGCGAGTGAGAAGCGGTCTGGCGCATCGCTAAACCTAATGGAAAAGGATCGCAAATTCGGCGCGGGGCGCTCAAGTGCGCTACAAGCATCATCGCCCAAAGTAGGGATCCCAACATCGATCCTCACGATCCTGGTCCAGTGATTCTTTAAGAGTAACTCGAAGATTTCCGCAATGCCTTCATCATCAGGATGGAAGAGACCCCCACTTATTGATAAATCTGCGTTCCCAGTCCTAAGAAGGACTTCATTTCTCCATGTATCCGAGTTCTGATTAAGGAAATCGAGATCGAAGATACTACCCCAGAGTGAGGTGGAACCAATGATCAGTTGTCTCCAGGAAGCGCAGACCTGTGAGGTATGGCGGGCGGTCGTCAATGGACTCCGGCGTAACAGGTCATCGTAGTCATATTCGCCCCGTGTTAATTTTTCCTTCGCTGTATTAATCGCGAAAATCCGCCCAAGGACATCGCAATCTAACTTTGCAATTGGCGGACTACCCATTGAATGTTGTTGTTCCATGACCTAGAATTGTACTAGATAAGATATGAGTGTAAGCAGCGTGAGGAACGAAAAACACTTGCGTAAGACTGAATTCCAGATGATAAGTGAAAGAATTTTAATTTTTCAACCAACCGCCACATGCCTTCGCAACTTCCCGAATCCCGGCCTTGTCGGCATCAAGGCTATATTCTCAGCTGACAAACCCCCTGTTTTTCTACTCATCGTACCTATCACGAAAGCGATCGGGAACGCGCAAGGGGCTAATTCAAGATGGTCGACTTCATATATTACATGTGAAGTCCAATGGGATTCCTCTGATGTTACCCTCAATGGATAATAACTACGAGCTTGCGAAATGTATGTGTGTGTTCGTAAAGTGTCTTTCCCCGTACGCCCAAGGTACGCCCACCATTACTTCGACCTGCCAATGACTTTGCTGTCGTTGTGCGATGTGCAGTGCATCCAGGAATCCCTCGCCCCACCAAGAAAAACCCATTATAACTCATAATGTATCGCCTCGCTTACTCAACAGACTGACCATGTTAGGATGATGTAGATTGCGAGATCACTCCTGAAGTCCTCCGCTCCCACATACATATTCTCTCTGATTCATTCTCACACCGGATCTCTCCTGCCATATTACCTTCAAACCAATGAACTCTTCCAATTTCGTGATATCCATTGGAACCTGAGATAAGGCGTTCCACTTGGTAAAGTCCAATATTTCGATCGGTATTCCTATATTTTGCCGCATAGCGAGGAAATCTTGAATTAATTTCGTGCCGTCCGAGAGGTCTCTGGAGTAGCCGGAATCTGGAGCCCATATAAGAGTTTTGAGGTGCGGAAAGATGCGTTTCTCGGTAAATTTGGCAAGTGAAATAATGAAGAGATCGAGGCCGCCTGTGGTTATCTGTAGCTTTTCGAGGGCGGTCATTGCGATAAGGAAATCAGGGAATGTGCTCTCGGAAGTGTTTGCTGGCCGCACTTGTTGAATATGTAGGCGGAGTATCTCGACGTGGGAGAGATGCAATGGCGCAGAGCAGAGGGCGAGAAAGGCAGCGGGAATACTGGGGCGACCGTATATGGAGACCACAAAACCTTTGTACCATGGCTCGTCATAAAAGGTTTCAGCAGAAACATCTCCCATGTTCATTGCGTGGGGAATAAATTTGAGATAATATGAAGTAGAACGGTGGTGGGAGAAGTAGTTGTTGGTAAATCTCGAGATGATACGCTGGGCCAGGACAAGTGTAGTCGAGGTGTTTTTGAGACTGCTTAATAGCCGTAGAGTACAGCCAGGCGCTGGCTTGATGTGATCAAGGAATGACAAAGCTACATCGAATGGGCAGGCGATATGAAGAGTTGTTAGGGAGGGGATATTCATGGACTGGAGTCGGTCTTCTGGAGGTGGCCCAGTAATCCCGAACATAAGGCGCAATGTCTCGAGCGAATGTATACGCGAGCACGCATCGAGGAGGATGCGTAAGGTTGGTGCTGAATTGAGTGTCAAAGAAGTGAGGCTAGCAATCCACGAGGCTTTGAGTTTGATAGGAATGTGATTTTGTTGGAATCTGGTCAACAGGTGTGCGTGGTTGGCGAATAATGAAAATCCCGGGGATGAGCAGACGTGTGGTAGACCTCCTTGAAATATAATGGAGAACGATCGCAAACTTGGCGCAGGGCGTTCAAGTGCGCTCCACGTACCCTCAGGCCAGTTTTGAGCACCAAAATTATGGATTCCAACATGGACCCGCATGATCCTCGGCCAGTGGTGCTTTAAGACTAATGCAAAGAATTCCGTCACGCCTTGGGCGCCATCCGATATATTTCCACTTATTGATAATTCAGAGTTCCCAGTCCTTAGAAGGACTTCATTCCTCCAGGTATCCGACCTCTGTCGAAGGGAATTCAGATCGATCATATTACCCCAGAGTGATGGGGAACCAATGATCAGTTCTCTCCAGAAAGCGCAGACTTGCGAGGTATGGCGGGCGGTCGTCAACGGACTCAGCCGGAAAAGTTCGTCGGTGTGGTAGACGCCCCCGGGTCTTGTTTCGATATCTGCGTTGAGCGCGAAAATCCGCCATAGCAGATCGCGATGCAGCTTCGCGATCAGTGGGGGACTGACCATTGACTCTGCTTCAAGTTGTTCGTTGCAACGTTCCATATGTCCTATAATTTATTAGATGATATGAGTGCGCGCAGTATGAGGAATGAAAGAAAAATGCTCGCATGGAATTTGAATTCGAGATGATTAGAGTTGGAATGAGGTGTTGTACTTAAGGAGCAAAACCGTCAATGAACCGATTCGGCCAACCCCGCAACTTCCCGACCTTGTCGGCAAAGTCCTAATGGCAGATAATAAAATAGCGGGTCTTGTTACAATTGTTACAATATGATATCTATCTACGTCTACATGAGACTGAGGCTAATTGAAAAATCAACCACGATAGACCGGTATTTAATAATGTCGCGAGTACCGGGTGCATTAAAACCCTTTGGGAAAAAGCTACCGGCCTGCGGTTGGAAATATATGTAAGAAAGTTCAAAGTTTGCGATTAGGGCATTGTTCTACCTCCGGTGATTTTCGACCCTCTATATTTTTAGTATTTGTCTAACTCACCGATGGTTGTGCTGGATTATGAATATGTTATCTGTTCGGAAAAGTCCAACCGGATGGTCGAATTCTTGCGAGGTCGTCTCGTCTCGACTTTCCCTTGTGTTGTCTACAACTTGCCCCTTATCCTTCAAATAGAATGAAGGGCTTTGGCTGAAAAATACAATAGAACTACTTTGCCACCATATTTTAAGAGCCCAAGCTTCTGAGCTCAGCTTTGTCGCATTCAACGTCTGGCATTGCTGTCTGTTGGGGGCAATCAAAACTGCCTTTTAAGTTCCCGGTACATCCTACCACTACCTTGGCCACTCCCCACGACATAGAAAGAAGGCTTTTTCAAAATTTCGCTATCTGCAGCGGTGGTTGTGTGAATTTCTATAAAAGGTTCTGCCAATGACTTTATTGTCCGAGTCGTACCCATGTGCGATCTGAAGTGCATCCGGCAATCCCTCGCGCAGCCAAGCCAAGCCCGTCACAATCCATCCGAGTCACTTACTTAACACGTCTTAACCCATCACTCAATAGACTTACGACGTTAGTTTTACGTACCTATTTTAATACAGGGAGGTAGATAGCCCTATTGCTGGCCAGAAACTTTTGATTGCATTTTGCAAACATTTTTAACTCTAGGACGCTTAACATAGTAGCAACTGGTATACGGATCCTATATAAAAGTTTGGAGACGCGGACAAAGGGGTTGATGGGTAACTTTGGGGAGTGGAGTAGTGGAGCGAATGAGCCCAGCTATTTATATATCTCAAGCTCTTCGGGGGTAATCATTTGTATCTGCAGATGCTCCGCTGCAAATCTTCCCAGGAAAAAGGTGACAAGGTCAGTAGTAACTATTAATGGTTTAAGACCTATTCGGGGGCCGCATTAGTTACAGCGGCCACAGCTCGGCAGCTTGTAGAACATTTTTTTCAGGACACCAAGTCCGCCCACAGTTTTGTACTAAGCCTTCTCGAGTTTGTCATCTTTCTGTCCTTTATTATTCCCCCTCGGCGTCCCGGCATGACGTGGTGTTCGAATTGCCTTCAAGCCGTCAAGTAACAAGTTCCCACCAAGTATCTTCGGTAAGATTACAGTAGACCGAAGTTTTGTTAAACAAAAAAAAAACCCTAACCACATCCTATGGGAAATGATGTATGAATGTCCAGGTTGGAAAGAAAGGTACAACCACGGAAGTACACCGGAGGGGTAAATATTCAAAACGACCCAAGGGTTCGAAACGGCTGCGCTATCTGCCACTGCACAACAGGGTTACATTACGATTGGAAAATTAAAGAATTGGTAGGTATGGAGACCTTACGCCAGGCAGTCTGGACCTATTTATGCTTCCCTTCCCGGCCACATACGTTATAGAAAAAATTTGAATGCTCACACATCCAAGAAATTTAATCGCCAAATGCAAAACTATCGCAAATGGAATCTAAACTTGATAGAGCAACGTTGGAGGACAGCGCTCGATCCGTCGGGGCCTCAAAATAGGGAGGCCGTGCCGGCAGAAAGTTCACTCTGGCTTACATACACCATTTTCAACGTCCAAACGACCGAGCTTCTGGCTGCAATTTGAATAGTGTTCTGATGAGCTTCTGGCAGCTTCTGGCAGCCCGGTCAGAGTCGAAGCGAAGAAATAAGGACTCAGAGCTATAAAGGGCAACAGATTTCAAGGGAGCTCCTTAGACGAACAAGCCTTGTTGGTTCTTTTTCCCGAACAGCCCTCAGCTCAAATGTTTTCTCGTGCCTCCACTACCTTTGTTCTCGCTTTATTTATCCTTGAAGCTGCCAGCATTATCCCCCGCGCTGACAGCGCCTCCAACCAGTGTGATGAGGGCAAAATGCACTGCTGCCTCATCGTTGACGCCACCAACGGCTTCGGTAGTATGTCACCTCTCCCAAGACCATTATCGCGACTATGTGATTAACAGATCGAGTATTTTTTAAGCCCAGTGTTATACCATGCGTGGTGACGCTACTTGCGGTGCCATCCAAGCCTGCTGCACACACCGCCGCGGCGTAAGTGTGTTTGTAAATTGTGAAACCTTTGTCTGAACATACCTTTGGTAGACTGGCGTTCACAACAGGAGGGGCTGCACTGTCATTGGACCTTAATAGATGTTCCATATATCCATCCCTGTTTGAATTACTCAAAGCATGGGGGTGAGGTGTACATGCAGACTTATGAAACGAGGTGGAGAGAGTAAAAGAGATGTAAACTATTGTTTAGTGCGTGCAGGGGTTGTGTGGTTTTCGATTCTGTGTAGATCTGCGGGGGAATTATTATAAACCAGTGGTGGGGTGCAAAGATGTCGGCCGTGGTATACCAGAAAGGAGTGCAACACATAGACACACGCTGGTGAGCTTCTTTATGCACACCGTGGGATACAATACGGCTACGGAGAGTTTAGTTAGGGTGTTTGTGAGGTCGCTGGATAGCTGTAAAGAATACCCAGGTGCTGGGGTAATGTTGTCAAGGAGTACCACAGCTATGTTGAATGTCCAGGTGATATTGGGAGTTGTAATTATGAGGGAGGGAATGCTCCACGGACCGGAGTTGGCCGCCAGGTTCCGGACTGGCAGTAAACGCAAAGAAGAGTTGCAACATCTGGAGCGAAATTCGAATGTAAACGTGAAAATATGTTGAGAATGCTCAACGTTGGTATTGACACGAGACATGATAAGAAGTGCAAAAATGTTTTCAACGAGCAGATTATCTACGCGGCAAAGTCCGAACAGTCACCATCAAGACTAGTGTTGCCGCAGGCCAAGGTCAACTTGAAGCTGGCTCGAGCTAAGAAATAATCAAACTCCGATCAGCTCTTGGCTTGATCAGCTCGGAGCTCCCATCAAGAGGTGTCAGATCCGCCGATCGCGGACGTCAATGACATCACATGGGGGTAGGGGGACCCCCCCCAAATAGGGCAATTCGCGTGGTTTGTTTGCTGAACGGCAGAGCGGCAGGAGAACAATGGC
>Ga0307517_10006480_pt1 | contig 17319 bp, 9 predicted proteins | sample 23_EM_MG_FD_194515 | JGI IMG/M metagenome (GOLD analysis project Ga0307517, IMG submission 194515) | Populus trichocarpa ectomycorrhiza microbial communities from riparian zone in the Pacific Northwest, United States - 23_EM | ecosystem: Host-associated > Plants > Roots > Unclassified | place...
AGATTTTGTCTATGTATCAGTTATTAATTTAAAAATTAAATCATGACAAATTTAATATCACAGTTTTAGTTTAAAGAAATAATAATACAATTAATTTTATAATATGCGAAGCATTAGAATTTGTATCATCTTTATTTGTTCTTTTTGAAATTTTAAATTCTCTTTAAGCATGTCATTTTTAATTATTTGAATTTTATGATAAATATGTTTTTTATATAATTATATAATAATTACCTTGATATTGTTATAGCATTATTTAAATGCCAAGCCCAGGCAAGCACGGACTTCTAATAATGGCAAGTTGTACATATTCATCTCATTTAAAAGATTTTATAAAAGTACTAGACGAATTATTATAGAAATAAACGATTAAGACAATATTGAAGAAAATAATTTGGATGTTTTTTATATATTCTCTCAATAACTTGCGATTGAGTTGCTTGATCACCTCCTTCATTGCTTGACTCGATCGATCCATATTCTTGAATGTATCATAGAATTTAAATACCTTGATTTTTATTTCCTTAACATAAATTTTCAAAATAATTTTCAAGAATTTAAAAAAGATCAAAATATGGAAATCTTACCCAATTTAATTTATCAAGATTAGAATTTATGAAAAGTTTGTTTTATGGAGTGATGAAACATTAATCGTCAGAAAATCATGGAGAATAATGGCAGTCAAGCCAACAAAATCTTCCAAAAATAGATAAGATGCTTATATTATATATGTAACCCTATCTCACAACCATCAATAACTCAATTCTAACTCTTGAAAAAAAAAAAAAAAAAACACAGCAATGGTTGCCTTTGTTAGGAGTCTAGTGCTTGCCCTCATGGTTTCTAGATTCATCACTATAATGGCATCCGACGACGACCCTTATGACGCAATATGCTCGCCGATATGGGGTTACTTCCCTGACTGTGCTGAGTATTTGGGAGGTTTAAGCCATCACCTGCCGAAAAAATGCTGTCACAGCATCAGAAAGCTCAATGAAATTGCTAAGAAAACCAAAAAGGGACCAAAGGTGGTCTGCTTTTGCATTGAAGCCTTCATGGTTCCTCAAGATTTTCACTTAAAGCCTTCACGAATCAAAAAGCTACCAAAGAAGTGCCACACAGATATTCTTTTCCCGATTTCTGAAACAATGAACTGCTCGTACGTAAAGCTTTCCCAATATTCCTTTCTCTCTTTCAGATTCTTTAAACTATGTAACTTACTTACTGTTCTTGATCTTTTATTTTCAGGTTTGACGAGCGTTGAGAGGTTGAATTCTTGAAGGACTTGCTGCCTTGATTGATAGACTAGTATGTAGAATATCAACAATAAATGGTTTTATGGGCAAGATGTTTTTTAAATTTCTGTAATATTTTATAATCGGTAGTATATCTCCATTTTCTTTTAATATTTTTGGTCATTTGTGTTCTGGGATTTTTTATTTCAATTTCCCTTTACAAATTTCAGCTTGTCTTCAAAGATGAATTCATCAGAGTTTAGATTTTTTGGTGGCATGTAGCTAAATCAATGCCGCGATGAATTCTCATCGGCAGATGGTTGGATATTATTATTCATCAAGATCACACGCACGGCCAGCATGTATATGACCCTATATAACACACATCATCCTGACATGAAGATCTGCGCAATCTGCACAATAAGATTCAAATAAAATTAATATTGTGATGGTCAACTACTGTCTGAGAGCCATGGTGGCAAAGTGCTCGTGCAAGTCTTTAAATATTCTTTCAGTATTTCTTTTATGGGATTTCTCTTCTCAAGATCCGACCGGGACACAACATTGGCAGAACTGCCAACTCACCGCAAGATAAACAATTACAAGCTCTAGAGGAGGATGGAATTCCTCTTGTTTCATTCTTCTGCTACACACACACACACACACACAGAGACTGATGTTAGCCAGGACAACCATGCATCATCTAATTAAGAGTTGAAATACTACTTCAGCAACTACAATTATCAAAAACGTTAGTTATTAACTAAATGAAATTGTGACTTTAAGACAAACTTAGACTACTATTGGGCAGGCGCTCTCTCTCAAGGAAAGAGAACCCTTCAAAAAACGGCGTATGCCGCTATCTGTGGATGGCACACGGTATTCTTTAGTAAAAGGCGAAGAATAGCTCGGTTTGTGCTCACCACACGGCTGCATGCTTTGAGCTTTACTCATAATTTTATTAGGCAAACGCCCATACTCCAATCTGTTCATCGAAGAAACCATGAATGTACAGTAATTATCATGGGAAAGAACTAGTGAGGAAGAAATGCAAGACCAGTGGAAAGAACTAGTGAGAAAGAAATGCTCAGGAGCCATTCCAAGTCAAATAGACGTCACTGACCTAGGCCATGGACCTTCTTGATCGCCCATTGACCCCGTCCAGGTAAGTATGTTCTGCAGTTTCTCTATGCTTCTTATGTATAGCCTCAGCTCTTTTTCTCTTTTAGTTTTAGCCGACGTGGGATATGGTTATTTTCACACACGCCAAGTTTCCCTGTATACGGTCCTGTCATCTTCTGGGAAACATTCGTGCAGGGCAACTAATCCACTTTCTTATCTTGTTATTCAATCGTATTGGAATTTTGATCGGATGGTTACATAAATGCACTGGTAGACCATGGAAATTATAACAATCACGCCAGAAAGAGAACACTTCTCCACATTTTTTCAATGGATTGGTTGTGTCACAATTACTGGATTCTGAAGGTTCAGAATGCATAGATACCTGTATTTCTCATCGTATTTCAAAACATGATTGATCCTTCAATGTTTGCACCTGCAGGCTATTCTGTATATTTCTGTTACTTTACATGCTACTTCTATGTAGCACTACTGATTAGATGCTATTGTCTGCTTTGCTACCGGTTACATCTGCAATTTTTGGTTCCTACTCCAAGCTCTAGGTGTTTTTTGCAGATTACTTTTTGCTTCTGATTCAGGCTGTTTCATTTCTCTTAACAGGCTGATATTCAAAGTCAGCGTCTACTTGCTCTTGCAAAGTGTGTTCAATTGCCTTCCAGCTGCGTACTTCTCCTCTCAGTTGTTGCCTTTCGGATATTTTCCTTCTGCCAGCTCCATCGGTTTTAGCTTCTTTCTATGGTCTTGTTGCAGCACGTCATATATTCTCCATCGAGCTGTTATTTCATAACGCATTCATCTTCTCCTTTAGCAGAAGAAAAAGCCTCCACTGATGCGATGCACGCAGGATGAAATTCAAAGTAGTTAAACGAACTCCTCTAGCATCCATTATATGTGCAACAAAAGTATCAATTCCAAGTCCATCGTTCCAGACCCGAATTTGCTGTCATGTGTTGCATTTTCCCGGCAGGCCCGGCTTTCTGCCTGTAAAATACTCTTGATATTAAAGCATACACCCCTATGTTGCAGACAGAAAAATTATCATCACAGCAGGATACATTTGAATATTCTGAAATTTACAGATCATATCTTAGTGAAGTGCTATTAAAGAGGCAAAGATAAAGAAACCATTGCCACGAACACTATTTTTTAATGATAATGAAATGAATATAGATCAGTTATTCAGGTCTCTGACAAAATTGTTTCCTTGCTTCATTGCCATGACACCCTGCATAAGCATATCAATCAAATAAAATATATATGCACACAAGTGGACTGCACCCATATTTTCCCAACACATATATTTATTATTCTTGAGTTTCAATATGAAAATGGATTTCGAGGCTCGGAAGTATCAAATAGCTCTCATTGATATACAGGGTGAGGAGCAACTGGAATCTTGACAGCCTATTGCTTGCATCTAAATTTGACTTGGTGGTGCGTGTACGACGATATAGATCAATCAAACATGGAATGTATTTGTTAATGAATGCACACAAGTGATCATCCTAGCTGGTTTGTGTCTGATTAAGCAGGATCCACTTATTTGCTATACGAGTTCATATTTAATCTAGTTTGTACAGATTAATTGTTGAAGTTGATACCCCATTGTAGCTAGAGCAGCATGTCGACGAAGCAGGAAGCAACTTTGTCAGAGACTTGTTTTATGTAATCAATTAGCTCCAAGAACTTCATTGTGAGATTAAGATCAGAACATTTCACGTGATGAGATTCCAGCCAAATTATGCATATGGTGTGATGATCATATTCTGTCTACTATTGTTTGTAAATTTATAATCAGTTGAGCTTATTTTATTGGCATTATGCTTCTTCAACTACAACCACGATGAGAGAAAGTCGGTATGGTCAGAGAACTTGCCACATGACAGCAAATGCAAGTCTGGATTCATTGCATTCCCTATTGTTGTTTCCTATTCTATATATAAGAGGCCCAGAGGAGGTTTCTTGAACAACAACTCCGAAGATCAATTGTATCAACATCAACATCAGCATCTAAGTTTTTTCTGCTAAAGAATAAGATGGCTACTTCTCATGTTCGCTCTATCAGCTTACCCTCCAGATCTCATCCTCTAAATGTTAGTGTTGAAAATCAATTGGAAAGGTTGAGATCATCACAAACAACTTCCACTTCAGTTTACCACAAATTGAGTGGCCTCAAAGTCTTGTATGAGTGTGTCGATGATTTTCTTCAGTTGCCACTAACCCAACAGACCCTCTCCAACGAACAACACAAAGAAAGGGCAGAAGAGCTGTTGAATGGATCACTGCTCTTGTTGGATGTATGCGGCACAACCAGAGATGTTTTTTCGTCAATGAAGGAATGCTTGCAGCTACTTGAATCATCCCTTAGAAGAAGAAAAGGTGGGGAATCTGGTTTGGCAACTGAAGTTGAAGCTTATATGGTTTCTAGGAAACAAATTAATAAAACAATCCGCAAATGCTTCAGAAACTTGAAGAGCGTGGAAAAGAAAAACACTTCAGCAATCGATACACTCGGCATGCTAAGAGACGTTAAAGAAATAAGCCTTGAAATTTTCCAATCTCTCTTGTCCTTGGTTTCTCAGCCAAAGGCAAGATCAAGCTCCCATGGCTGGTCTGTCGTTTCAAAATTATTTCAATCCAAACGTGTATCAAGCGAAGACGAAGCCAATGAATTGGAAAAGATAGATGCTGAATTGCTTGCCCTGAAGTCAAGCAAAGACATCAATCCTGTACAAGTGCAAAATGTATTGAAAGGACTCGAGGCATTAGAGTCCAGCACTCAGGAAGCAGAGGAGGAGTTGGAGGGCGTTTACAGAAAGTTGGTGAAAGCCAGAGTCTCCATTCTCAACACTCTCAACCACTAGTTGATGCACTTCTCAAGATGGACAGCTTTGCTTTCACCATCCTTCAGTACAATTTTGTAAAGCAATTTTGCCAGAGTTGTAAATATACAGCATGTACAAGTCTATCAAAATCAATATGAATACAGCAATACAATAACAATGATCTTAATCACATGCTCCATCTCTATTTCAATATCTTGCTTTGAGAATTTATACGTTTGTCCTTCAGAATTTATCTGAAAACTGTTTCAGTTCTTATCTCATCTCGCAGTGGTCATTACTTCCTGAATACAAACACATCTCTTTTACTTACAAAGCACACAAATAAAGTTGGATGGAAAAGAAAAGAGAAGGCAGAGGTTTTATAGCTATTCCCTTTCCCTTAAATCAGGAAAAATGTCCTTTTGTTTTTCTTCCAAAGCATGATCATTGTCAACAGAAACAGATCCGGAAATGTTACGAAAGAAGGTTGAGCAGGCTTAATGACCCGAGTCGGGTAACACCATCAGCTAGCATGCTGATTTAATAGTTTTTTAGTCTTTCATTTGTTGACTGAAGGCAAGAGCTATTGGATGGTCTATGGTTCCCAAATTATTGAAATCCAGGCGTGTTCCATGTGACGGGCAAGCTGATGCCAACGAAATGGAGAAGATGGATGATGGATTGATTGGTCTAAGTGGAAAGAATTTCAGCCATTTACAGGTGCAAAATAAAGATTCTGCCCTTTTCTTTTTAAATGATGAGAGGACCAACAGGATTTCCAACAATTTATAGAAAAGCCATACCAGCCCTGAAAAATCCATGAAACTGAGACAGACAGAAGAGGCGCACATCCCTGTCATGCAAAAACAGTTTTCTATCTCTTTATCTATTGTTTAAAAATAATAATAGTGAAGTGTTCACGTGTCAGAGATAGCTAGAGTATGAACGAGAGGGAAGGCTTTATTTGAGATAAACCAATCCAATTACACTGAGTATTATAAATACAGCTAGCGAATTTGTATGAGACAAATTGTACAAATGGACAGCTGATAGAAGAAAACATTGCCCACTACGAGGAAGTTACTTGTGTACTAGTGATTGAGAATGTTCAGCAGAGAAACTCTGGTTTTCACTAGTAGTCTGTAGACACATTCCAACTCCTCTTCTGCTTCTTGAATACTCCAATGTAATGCCTCCAAACTTTTCGATACATTTTGGACTTGTGCAGGAGTAATGTCTTGGCATCAACTACACGTTTGGACTTCTTTAGTTTTGAAACAATAGACCAGCTGCCACTCCCCTTTGATTTTGTTGTCAAAGAAATAGAAGATAAGAGGGATGCGAAAACAGCAACACTCATTTCTTCAGCTTCTTTTGTCAGAGCTACCAAGGTGGTGTCTTTGTCCAAGGTTGCTGATATGCCCTTCTTCTCCATTCCCTTCAAGTTTCTATATGACTTCGAGATCTGTAGCTTCAGTTATTTTCTAGAGATCATTTATGCTTCAACGTGACTTGCCAAACCAGATTCTCCTCTTTTTTCTCAGAATAGATGATTCAAGCTCCTTTAACCATTGTTTCATCTGTGAAAAAATATACTTTGTTGCTCCACAAGCATCTAACAACCTGAGAGATCAATCCAATACCTCATTTGCCAACTCTTGAAACTGTTCATTTGAGAGAGCTTGATGAGTGAGTGGCAATCGAAGCAAATCATCGACACACTGGGACAAACTTTTGAGGCCACTCAATTTTGGGCAGGTTGATGAGGGTGTTTCTTGTGATGATCTCAATCTTTCCAACTGCAACTTCACACTCTGAGCTAGGGATGGGATTCTGAAGGCAAGCTGATGGAGCGAGCATGATAAGTAGCTTTAGAGGTTCCAATAAAGACATTCATCTTCCACTTTAATTAGCAGAAGAAAGCCTCCACCGATGGGATATAAGTTCGAACTTCAGAGTTGTTCCAGCCAACCCCACTTGCTCCCGTTGCACCCGTTATATACAGAACTCAGAGTAGAGATTCAAAGTCCACTCCTTCCAGGCTTGCTTTGCTGTCATGTGTTGCATTTTACAACAGCAGCCAGCTCTCTATCCTCATCGCTATAGTTCAAGTTATGTACTGCCAATAAGGTAATCCTAATAAATTATCCTCTCTATCCTCATTGCTGTCAATGATATGCAAAAAAAATCATTTATTCAAATCTCTGACAAAACTGTTTCCTGCTTCATTGCCATGACACCCTTGACGAGGATATCAATCAAATAAAATATATATGCACACAAGTGGATTGCACCCATGTCTACACACACATATTTATTCTGCTCGAGCTTCCATACATGAGGCTCGGAAATAGCTCCTGTTGATATACTTCTGAGGAGCAACTGGAATCTTGACAGCCTATTATTTGCATCTGAATAATTGACACAGTGGTGCTTGTGATATAGCTCAATAAACCATGAAATGTATTTGTTATGATGCACTTATGTGATAACTACAAGATGGTTGGCAAGTGGTCAAGCAAGATCCACCTATTTGCTCTACGTGTTCTTCTTTAATCAAGTTTGCACAGGTTAATTATTCAAGCTGAAACCCTGTTGTAGAGCAGCATGTCAAGGAAGCAGGAAACAACTTTGTCAGACTTGTATTATGTTATCAATAATTTGATTACCATAGCATTTTAATATCATCGTTATGAACAGCTCCCAAAACATTATTGCGAGATTGAGATCTGAGCATTTCACATGATGAGATTCCAGCTAAATTATTCATATGGTGTGATGACCATATTTCTGTGTGGGTTACAAGGAGGCATGATAATATTGTTTGAAAAATTATAATCAGTTGAGATTATATTATTAGCATTATGCTTCCTGAACTACAACAATGATGAGAGAAAGTTGGTATTGTCAGGAAACTTGCCACATGACAGCGAAAGCAAGTCGGGATGCATGCATTCCTATTGTTATTTCCTATTCTATATATAATAGGCCCAGAAGAGGTTTCTTGAACAACAACTCCCAGGATCAATTGTATCAGCATTAGCGACTAGCTTTCTTCTGATAAAGGATTAAGATGGCTACTAGTCATGTTCGCTCGATCAGCTTGCCCTCCAGATCTCATCCTCTGAATGGAAGTGTTGAAGATCAATTGGAGAGGTTGAGATCATCACAAACAACTTCCACTTCTGCTTACCACAAATTGAGTGGCCTCAAAGTTTTGTACGACTGTGTTGATGATTTTCTTCAACTGCCTCTATCCCAACAAACTCTCTCCAATGAACAACACAAAGAAGGGGCAGAAGAGGTGTTGAATGGATCTTTTCTCTTGTTGGATGTGTGCAGCACCACCAGAGATGCTTTTTCATCAATGAAGGAATGCTTGCAGCAACTTGAATCATCCCTCAGAAGAAGAAAAGGTGGAGAATCTGGCTTGGCAACTGAAGTTGAAGCCTATATGGTTTCTAGGAAACAAATTAATAAAACAATCCGCAAATGCTTTAGAAATTTGAAGAGCGTGGAAAAGAAAAACCCTTCAGCAGTAGATGCTGTCGGCATGCTAAGAGACGTTAAAGAAATAAGCCTTGAAATTTTCCAATCTCTCTTGTCCTTGGCTTCTCAGCCAAAGGCAAGATCAAGCTCCCATGGCTGGCCTGTCGTTTCAAAATTATTTCAATCCAAGAGTGTATCATGCGAAGGCGAAGCCACAGAATTGGAAAAGATAGATGCTGAATTGCTTGTCCTGAAGTCAAGCAAAGACATCAATCCTGTACAAGTGCAAAATGTATTGAAAGGACTCGAGGCATTAGAGTCCAGCTTTCAGGAAGCAGAGGAGGAGTTGGAGGGAGTTTACAGGAAGCTAGTGAAAACCAGAGTCTCAATTCTCAACACTCTCAGCCACTAGTCGATGCTCTTCTCAAGATGAGGCAGTTTTGCCTTCACAATCCTTCAAAACAATTTTGCCATAAGTGTAAATATACAAAAAATAGACAGGTGTATATTAAAATCAATATGAATATACCACAGCGTTCAATATCCAAATTGCTTGTCACACCCTCTTCTCTAATATTCCAGTCTTCATAATTTTATAGCTGATGCTCCAGAATCCAATCCAGTATACCATTCCAGTAACTTGAGTTTTTGATTGTTCGGACAATGAATGTTTTTGATTGTTCGGACAATGAATGATCATACGATCATATTAATTTTCTATTCTTCATAGCTCATGGTGTAAAGGGTTAGTAATAAAGATACGAATTCCTGCAAAATAGTACTTTTTAATGGAATTTAAAGATTTTTTAAAGATTAAGTTAATAATTTTCTAGTGAGAAATTATAATAAATGAGTATTAAATTTTTAGAACAAGAATATTTATTTATAGTTCATGCATGATAAATGCTAAGAATATATTGTAAAAAAATAGAGATTATAAATCTTTTATTTTTACCTGAATTGTTTAGATAATATTTATAACATTTATACTTTAAACTTTATTACTCTTATTCAAGGGGTCATAAGTATTTTTTTTCTTTACATTCAAGTGGAGAGAGAGACCATACAACTGTTTTTTTTCATGTAATTAATGTTAATAAGAGTATTATACAAGGCAGTTTTATGTTATTTTGTATATGATATTAATGTAATGTCGATGACATTAATCTTTATACTTGATATTAATATTTATTGATGTATGAATAATTTTTAAAGAACTTTTTTTCCACAGGTGTTTGAAAATAATGATTTTAGATTTATTTTTTTAATGGGTGCTTGGATCCGAAATAATCCAGGCCCAAATAAATGAGCAATTGATTTGTTAATTAGCCGAACAACGAAGCTTTTTGGTGAAATAGCACCAAGCAGACTGTACCCTTTTGGTTCGAGGAGTCATGGTCGGTGTAACTATTGAGCCTTTTGTCATCGAGCCTACATGGATCAACATAGGCCAAGCCAGGGTCACAAGACATAATCGTACACCATACAATTCTAGTAAAAAGGGTGAGGGGACCATGGTCCACCCTAGGGTCAGTACTCCTAGCATTAAAATTGGTCCTTTGGGCATGTTATAGGAACCATTATTAAGTCACGCGTTTAATAAAGCTATTAACAGTAAGGAGCACCAACCAACTGAAAATCCAAGGATGGTGTAGGGACATGCTATGACCAACTTGTCAAATATGTGTGGTCCATTTTTCAAGCAAAAATACCACAAAAAAGTCATTGACTTATCAGGTTTTAAATTAAAATGAATATAAATTGACTGATTTGATCAAAATCATGTTTGATTTTTAAAAAGTAAAACAATGCATTTTTTAATTTTTTAAATCTTAAAAACGACTTCCATAACCTATGTAGGGTTTAATAAATATGGTGAATTATGTTACCAATGGACTCGGAGAGGGAGAACTCTACACCTATGAAGGAGAGTAGTGTTGGGTAGGGTGAAGGATTAGTTGTCTCATGGTATATTTCTTTCATTGACCCAACAGGCCCATTTGGAAGGTGAAAATGATGGAGAGGGACCATTACAGAAACGGAACAGAACCATCTAATCAAATACTTTTCCAACCTCCACTTGAAGAGATTACTATTAAATACTTTTCATTGTAATTTATTTTTAATATTAATATATTAAAACAATATAAAAAAATTATTTAAAAAAAAAAAACGAGTTCCAGTCGCGGAAACAAATATTGCCTATAATCAAGAAATGTACTCTCATTTTATTCAAGTGATTTCTCACGTCAAGAAGCTCGATGTGTGTAAGCATATGAAGGTCTTGGCATCATAAAATTATTATGATTCTGTGATAAAATGAGTCTCGTTTTTATTAAAGAAAAAATTATCAAAGCTGCTGTTGCTTCATATATGAGCTAGTTTTCCTAAATTAAATTTGATCAGAGGACAATATTTGTCCACGAAAGACTAAAGAATTATCTGTCAACACTTTATTGATCTGTTCTTGAAAAGAAAAGGGCTTATAACAGAGATTGATCTTCAATATATATTCCTTCTTCTGGGCCATATAATTGAACAATCTTGGTTCCTCCACGTATCAGAGATATAAAGTGTGTCTTGTATTCTCGAAGTAACTTAGACTTATTAGGCTACAAGGACACCGATTTCTAGCTGGCATCCTTAGCAAGTGCACTACTAGCTAGCTGATTCATGGTGTAGACTGGTGATGGACGGGCGTGTGAGCCTAGTTATTGTAAGGTTGTGGACCGCCCGCCGGACTGTCTTCTCGATCACCTTTATTGAAAGAGATATTTAGATGGATGGATACAGGAGTCGGTGAAAATATACTTGTTGGACTTGATTCCATATGGAAAAGGATTTGGATTCCTAGATTATTACAACAATTTGCATGTTATTAGGTTAATTCTAGTTAATTATTTTCATTAAAATATTTTTACTTATTAGATTACCGAGTTTTAACAAAGTAATTAAAAACCCCAGTAATTTTACTGAGTTAATGTTTTATTCAATTCCACTAAAAAATCAATCTAAATCAGATTTTAATTCTCGAATTTATCGAGTCAACGGTTGGGACACGGCTCAAACAAAATTGATGATCGCCTCATGTTCTTGCTTTGATCTCTACGACACAAGTAATGTTTTTGTATGGTAACATCAACATGGTTTTGCTTCGCAGATGAAGTCATGCATGAGCAAATAATTGCTAAAATATCACGTGGAAAATCGGAGTCACTGGAGGATAAAGAAGCTATCGTGGAAGCTTGCATGATCAATAGACTATGGATAGGGCACCGATCTGGATAACAATGGAAGTGGAACCCATCTCAAGAAATGTTTCTTCCCAGCAAAAGAGGTAATTGACATTTCTTGAAACCAATGACTAAATCAAAGGCTTCAAAACAGGCAATCAACTATCCATTCTGCTGAGAAATGAGATTCACCGAGCAATTAGCTATAATCTATGATCACCAGGCATCAAGCAATTACTCAATCAGAACTTGAAAGCTGTACATGCTATAATTAATCGCTAGCTACTATTGGTATCCTTGTATTCCTTACTCCCTCTGTACAAGCACTAGCTAGTCGTTCATCATAGGTTGATGCGTCCACCATCCATCCGCCCTCATGAACAATATTCATATGCAAAGCAAGCTTTAATCAGCACAAATTGCGCATGCCGCACTATCATCATTGCAATAATAGTGGCCAGATCCGACCTATTATGTGATTTGAAGAGGACTCGGGATAAATTTTTTTAATAAAAGATTTAAAAACAATATTATTTTAATTTTGTTAATAGTGAAAAAATTAATTCAAATCAAATTAAGATAAATAGACTAGATTTAAAAGACCAGGTCAATTTTTTGATTGGTTTAATGTTGATCTTGATTCAAGTTTTAGGCCATAAAATTTTCCCAATCAACCCATCAAGATAAATTGGATTTAACAATTATGATTACTACAATAATATCGAGGCATTTTTCCTTTTTAATTACATAAAGGTAATAAAAGAATTTTTGTTAAACTAATTTATAAGACTCATGTTTTGACCCGTCAAACCCAAGCTCAATATTAGTCCAAACACAACTCAACTAACCTAGGTATTTAAAAAAAAAAATTGTCAGAGAATTATTTCTCTCTTTTCCATGTAACTCTCTTGTAAAATACTGAAAAAATTGATTCCAAACTTAAGTCTTTGTTCAAAGAAGGTTTAAAAAACAAGAAAGTATCCCCTCTTTTGTTATTTTCGATTAGAAAATTGATTATGGAAGGATTATAGAAGTGTTTAGGGCTTTTATGTTGATTTGATGATAGAATGATTTAAGAGAGTTAATTGAAGTATTAGGATGTTAGTTAGCATACAACGAATTGATTAGGTGACTGGAATTATAGGTTTTTGAAGAATAAATTGTTTAATTATAGGATCTGCAGATTTGAAGACTGGCGGATCGGGATTCTAGAAACCCCGAGCAACCGGTCGACCGATTAGTCTAAACCGGCCAACCGGTTGGTTTGATGTTGCCAGTCGACAATCGGTCTAAATCACCCGACCGGTTGACTTGTAATAGTGTTTGACCACTTGGTCATTTTGGTCGACCAATTGACCCAATAGTAAGGTTAATTGTGTCTGTTAGGTTCGATCAATATGAGATATGTTCGAGATCGATTGAGTGAATCTGTTTGGTATTATAATTATGTTTTGGTCTCCAAGTTTAGAGTTTTAATCTTTTATGTTATTTTGCTTTAGGTTATTTTTTAGTATTTATTTGTATCCATTATAAGTTCTGTTGGTGTTCCTCCTAACGATCCTCCGTAGTTTTTGATTCTATATTATTTTTTTTACTTTCATTTTCTAGGTGAATAAGATAGTCTTTAATATGCATGTTTTATAAATATTATATGCATGTTGATTATATAATGAGTATAATTAATAAATTCTTGAATATCTATATATGTTGCTTTATTTCTTAAGTACTCATTCATACTTGATTTTACACTCGTATTCTGTTGAATTAAATTCTACACATTCATTTGCTTTTATAATTATGTGAATATTTATTATGTTTTGATATTAGATTTATCAATAACTTTATACTAACAGAACATAATTAGTCTATATGCACATAGTATTATGTATACCTAGCTGGTAAGAAAGGCACTAGCATGTGGCGACTAATCCTACCATAGTGATCAAAGCTGCAAACCTCCTATGTTATAAGAACTTTAGGGTTTTGTCTGTTATCTGAGCTAATAACTTTGTCTGATCTCTGACATGTATTCCATTTTCATATGATATTATGCTTAATATACGCGTGTGTATTTGTTTTAGTCCTTATACTTATAAATAACTAAAATGTATATTAAATGTTATATCCTTACTAAGTTGGTTGAACTCACCCCTCCATATTAATATTATTTTAGGTTCCTATTTTTCGTTAGTAGGTTGACTTTTGATTGAGAGTTCTTGCTACTTTGTTTGTTGGTATACCTTACTTGCTTCCATGAGGCTTTTTTTATTTTTTGTGATTCGATATTTTAGACACTCCATTATTATGTTGTTTTCATTAAAGTTTAGATTTTTATTTCAAAGATTGGATTTATTTAATGTAATAAGTATTTTGAATTATAAATTATTTTATTAATTTCGAGGAATATTTAAAAAATTACAAAATGCTACATAATTTCAAGGATTTTTTTTATTTTTTTTTAGTTTAACGTGGGTGTCCGGGCCAGCTTGCGAGCACCTCAACTAATCCCACGGGCCTTGAAGTTAACGACCATGTAAGCCTTCAGTGACCATCATATGAGCAACCACAGGGTTCGAACCTGAGACCACAGAAGAAGCAAACCTCTTGATCTCAAGTTCTTACATCTGGACCACCACCTAGATAGTTAACACAGGTGAGACGTTACCACTTCTAATGTTGCTGGTCGCATACTTAAGATTCGGGTCGTGATAGTTACCGAACATAAAATGCGTTTTACCTAAGTCATGGAAGAAGGAACCTTAACTAGGCATATGTTTTGAATGTGTCGAGGGAGACAGGCAGACATAAAGTACAGGTAGAGCATAGCAGCGCAGGCATGCAAGAGAGAATAAAAGGTTTTTTTTTTTTTCTTTGCAATTTTCTGAAAGAATATAACATTTGCTGAAAGAATACAACATTTGCCATTTTCTTTCAATACATGATAAAGCTAACAACCACTTACCAAATTTCCTTTTCCTTTTTTTTTTTCCTCCATGGAGATTATCCTCTTCCTTTTCTAGACCAATAAATACAAATTGAAGAGGAGAAAACCCTAGATAATTTTAATAAAATCCTAAAAGAAAAAAAGAGAAACCGTATCAAATGGTTTCTGGTAATTAACGAGCAATTTCAGTTTGCAAAGATGCATTAAGCTCCATCTGTTCTGCCTCCCACTTAGCCTTGGCTACAACCCCATCATGCACAGGCACATATTCCTGCCAAAATGAGAAAAAACAAGAATTAAAAAGAAAGGAAAAAAAATACTAATTCAAACAAAAAAATGTAATGAAGTACGGCCAGAACAATGTGATTACAAGAACCTACCTCAAGTTTCTGAACAAGCTCTTTAGCATTTGGGGCAGAGACAATAATACTGCGCTGAGAGGGCATGATGAACCCATCATCCACTGCCTTGTCTATGAAAGTCAGCAGATAATTGTAGTAGCCATCCACATTAAGCAAACCCACCTGTTATATCAAGAACTATGGTAAGAATTGACCTTAGAGTATACCAAACTTTGTGCCCATTTTGGAACGCGGGTGCGGTTGCATCTGCATTCCTAAATGAAAAAAAGCATTATTTTGATGCTTTTTATTTAAGAACACGGATGCAACCGCAGTAGTGCTCGCGTTTCCTTAAGCTTTTTATTTCAGTAGTGAACGCGGGTGTCATCACAGCCACGCTCACGTTCCCAAACGAAACTTAATAAACACAAAGTAGCTTTACGGGCTTGTCGTGGATGCCAAGTTGGGCCCATGTGATGACTTCCAATAACTCCTCCAAGGTTCCATACCCACCTAGTTTAATCAATAAAATATCAAAGCTTACCATCAGACAATACATCATTTGAGAGAAGGAGGAGGAGGAGGAGGAGGAGGAGGAGGAGGAGGAGGAAAGAAGGAGAAGAGGCCAGTACCTGGTAAGGCAATAAAACAGTCAGAATGACGGGCCATCTCAGCTTTTCTTTGATGCATGTCTGCTACTGGCCTGACCTCCCCTACTGTTTCTCCTGTCAGCTGCGCATAACAAAACAAAGTTGAGATGGCCCAGCAAAATAAAATAAATAATTATATGGAAGAATTCTAATTTGCGTACATACCTCTTTGCTCATCAGAGTTTTAGGAATGACTCTGTAAGAGAGAAAGCAACAAAAGAAATAGCACTAAAAATTAGCTCTTGAACAAGAAAATGAAATTATGTGGCCCAGAAAGCTTGCTCCATAGCTATAATTCATTTACACGCATACCCTATGACATGTCCTCCACCTCGATGAACCTCCTGAGAAACTAATCCCATTAGTCCAACACTGCCTCCACCATAAACAAGATCCAGACTCCTTGAGACCTTCACATAGAATCAAAATTGAAAAGAAATTCAACATTTTTGGATTTAGAAGCTAAGGTTTTTTAGTGGCTATACCAATTCTTGGCCAAGTTCAAGAGCAGCATCACGGTAGCAATCTCTTTTGCCAGTACTGCTACCACAAAACACACAAACCCTTTTAAATTTCGATGATTTAACCGCTACTTTACCATCCTCCATCTCTCAGCTCTCTTGTATTTATTCTTTACGAGAGATTTTTCCCCAAAAAAAAGAGGACACAACTATGCCAAGTGAGAGAGATGGATCAGCTCCATATATAGAAGTATCCAAGGAGAAAAGAGAGCAGGATAATTTCGGGCAACCTTGGAATCCTGTTATGCCACGTGTACATAACGAAAAAAATATTTGCCAAAAACGCCTACACCATACACTGGTCCCGTTAGATTCTTTAGCCCACTAATTTCAGCCCACGTGCACTCTATTGCCAGCTCAGCAATCACGTAGTCCATAGCATTGACAAGACCTAGAGAAATTATTCAAAATTACAACACTATACATCCCAATGTTACTAAAACCCGGCTAGGCTTGTTAACTTGAGATATAACCCCGATCATATTATAAAAATTAAACTCGAGTGATTTGGTGGGTAAACTCATAATTTAATAAAAAATTAATTTGATTTTTTAAGAAAATAAATTTCAAAATAATAAAGTGTTGTCGTTACATCTTGATTGCTAGTGATAGCAGCTTTCCTTGCTGGTTTCCTGCAGGGATAGCAGCTTCCGTAAAACTATAATCGTGATTAAATTCTCTATATGGTACACAAGACTAAAGCCTCTTAAACTCCAACGAGTGTTCACTATAATCTTGTTGCTTCCGCCATTGCCACTACCTTCTCTGACAGTGCTTCAATAGCCATCAATGCTTCCCAACAAATCACTGCACATTTCGCGCCAAGAAACTTCCCTTCATGTGGCATGCTCAATTTGAGTCGCCGCTTCTCGGCTATAACTTAGTTTCTCCGGCATAAATTCCCCTCATCGCAACTTCCAAAACATCGCATCAAGCCT
>Ga0307517_10006481_pt1 | contig 17318 bp, 22 predicted proteins | sample 23_EM_MG_FD_194515 | JGI IMG/M metagenome (GOLD analysis project Ga0307517, IMG submission 194515) | Populus trichocarpa ectomycorrhiza microbial communities from riparian zone in the Pacific Northwest, United States - 23_EM | ecosystem: Host-associated > Plants > Roots > Unclassified | place...
TTATGGCGGTTCGATTCTTTCCGCCTCCTAAAATTCCCTACCTCACCACATTGTCATTATTACCGACAATCAACTCGCATGGGCGTATATCAACTTAAGACTCATCCAAAGATGGTCATACCGCATAACTATCTTCCTTTTTATGATTACCACCTCATATTCTATCATTTAGGACTCTACTCGTACACTTTTTTTTACTATCACTTTTTCGGAAATTCATGCGTTGGAGACGAGATGAGGCACCGTGCGCCACCTATGCCTAATTCCAGTACAAATAATCACAGTCATGGAACGCTTATTTGCGGTCGCTTTAGGGTAATTTGCTGCCATATTAAGTACCGACAGAACAAGACATGATTTGTACCAGACCCATCATGATTCATCAGGGCTCGTTTGCGTGTCATTAGTCAATACAGAATCTGTCAGTTCGGATCGTCGCCATGCGACCTAAGTCGGATGATTTCGTACCTTTCACGGTTAATCCATGCGTGGCTCAGTACCTGGTGGATGTAATCAAGTTGCATGCTGGTGCAGGTGGACCACTATGCAATGAATTAGTTCGAATAATGGTCCTCTTTGGACAGAATCTGGCAATTCAATTTCTCCAGCACTTGGCTAAATTGTCTGCGGAGTGGACGAACCTTTACCGAGGCTTGATGTATTGTGACTCATGACGATTGCAAATGTCGGATAAAATTCATCGAGTTACAATTCGAGTTGGAAAACATTACATGGGGACTCGGGAACAGGAAACATGAAGGTGGGATTCTCTTGCTTTCGGTTTTACTCGGTAATCATTTAGACGACCTGAACCGTTTTTTCCGTAGCAATTTTCCACTTCTTTCGGAAATTGATGCGTCCACCGTGAAGCACTTTGAATATCTGGCCTCACGTCGGTTCAATGCTTTCCGCCTCGGATGCCTACTATTTACTCCCAGACTTTGCACTCTCCACGTAGGTATGCAATTACTCGAGCTCGCTACCATCACATTCTATTACATTAATATTACCAATAGACCCAGGCGGTTTTTTTCCAGGTTCACTCGAATATTTGTCCCTTTTTATCCGCTGGATTTCTCCCCCTCCGTTGTCGCACAACTCTCATGGTGGCTCGGCTCCCTTTCCTTTCATTATACTTTCTGGTTTATATTTTTCTCGATACACTGGCATATGCACACCTTCACCGCATCGTCATAAATTTACATTGTTAACATCGCCGACTATGTCAATGAGTATTACATCTTGGTTGATGATGAATGGATGTGTTTGAAATTACTTATCCAATTCGGAGGTCCTTCTGCCTGTTCTTGCATGCCTATTTATTATTATTAAGTACGTTCAGTCGCGGTTGGCGTTGAGGTGCTCCAAGTTCATCTGTTTCATGAAAAGGTATTGCATGGTTATTATCGATTTTTTTTACAAAATGACGATTGCATATCGCAACAATGACCAGAAAAAGAGTGCTTCCGAGTCCCACCCTCTGTGCCTCAACGATTTCGTCTGCACCATTTACTATCATCCTCAAGCAAGTCATCAAGGGTGACCGAATATTGGGGATTATATAGCTTTCATTCGAAAGTGAATCCGTGGAGAACTGCAAGTCCAGGTACCCCCCACACGAAGCAATCGCACAGATAGTGATTCAGAACGAGCGCACGGTTACAATCTTTCCAAGTCGACACCCAGTCTAATTTTTTTTTTCCAAATTAGCGGAGAGGGAATCAAGAGGGAATTGTCCAATGAGAGGCTTTGAGAATTTCTGAAGATTTCCAGATGTGGATAGCGGTTTGGGGATAAAGTGACCAAGTCGCGATCGGACGAATCGAACGATCTTGGTGGAAACCGTGACAAAGCCCCGTCGATTCGTTGGCTTGCTCCACCCGTTGCCGACATTCGTACCACGTACTGGCGGCCGATGTGAAAACAGTCAAAAAAGGTGTTGCGAACATTTTTCTTCCCTGATCAAAGTGGCCCGATTTCCATCCAACCTCGAGCTCTGACTTGACTATAATCTCCATAGTCACTGATCTGTTCGGTTTCTTTTCGCCTGCTTATCGGTGGGTTGCCACTAGCTCGCATGATGAAAAGTGTGTGGCAATGCACGTTGCTGCCAAGGCCTGATTCCTATTGCCGAGCTGTTTTAGCAATGACCAACAGTTCAGACTTTGGAGATGTTGGGGTGATTAGTGCTTCACTTTCATTCGCTTGTACTAGGGGTTGGTTATTGTGGAAAGAGAAAGCCATTTTGGTTCACAGTTCATGGGATCAGTTTCATATGGTTCAGTAAATCGGCTCGAAACTTAGTACAATGCAATTCTATTTCATCCAGGTTCCCATAGCCCAAAAAGTCTATAGTTCCTGCTCTATACCGTTTAACGGTTTCGGAATAGGATCGATGGCTGGGATAACCGGACCTTCTACGGCTTGTGTAGGGGTATCAATAGCGGGAACGTCAACGGCTGGAGTGGCTGATTCTGCTGGAATTCCAGGAGTAACAGCCACGGGTGGTGACGGGGTCGAAAAAGTGGCATTGGTCACCTGGGCCGCAGGATACATACCCATCCCCGACATGGGTCCCATGCCCATCCCGAGATTGGGTATCACGCCTTGTCCATATCTACTTGCATTTTCTTGCCTCTTTGCTTCTTCTTTCCTCGCCTTCTCCTGTCGTTCAGCGATCTCTAACCCGATCCATTCAGCTGCTCCAGCGGCAGCTTGACAAGGCGAGGTTTTGCAACCGAGAAGATAGCCCTGGATTTCTGCAGTAGAGAATTCATGAGGAGGGATGGCGCTACTGAATTGGGAGGCGAGGGTGCTAAGAAGAGTCGGGATATCTTGATTTGGGTTCTTCTCCGTGATTGAGCCTTCCACGTCGGCCTTGGCAGATCGCTCGAGGTCAAGTTCGAGAACGGATTCGGGGTAAAATCGCAAGAAAAGGGCTTCGGCCTGTTCTTGAGTGGCGAGTTTGTATTGTATTTTTCTATCTATTCGTCCAGGGCGCAAGAGAGCCGCATCAAGGCGCTCAACATGGTTAGTCTATTTGAAATAAGATGAATTAAGAAATGTAAAATGGTACCAAAGGGTGACTTACCGTGGCGAAGAATATCTTGCCTTCCTCGCTTCCAACACCATCTAAGACATTCAACAAGCCCGAAAGCGTTACACGAGACCTCCCGGTCTCCATAGGGGCAATGCCGTACATTCGTGCATAGGCTCCTTGAGCAGACTCAGCAGCATCTCGTGGAGATGGGAATGCGCAATCAATATCTTCGACGAGAAGAATGGAGTGTTTGGGTGCGGCAATGACAGCGCGCTGAAGGTAGGAGTCGTCAATCCTGTTAAAATTATTGGATTGAGAATATGGTGAATAAAAGGGACAAACACACATATTTGAGGCGAGTGATAATGTATACACTTCAAGACCGAGTTCGCCTGCGATCGCATAAATTGTGGATGCTATCCCGTTTAGTGAGCTCTGAATCGTGGTTAGAAGGTCTTAGTAAAACACTTACTTTTTCCAGTTCCGGGGGGACCATGCAACAGATATCCCCTTCGATGAGGAATACCGGCCTTGACATACCAATCTTCCGCCTGTAGGAACTCTTTCACGTCTGACACGAGGGAGCCGATCACACCCTCCTGAAGGATGATCGAACTCAGGGGTCTGCGAGACTTGACTTTGGAGTTGGACCACCCGAAGGGATGATTAAAGTTGTGCTGTAACGGAAAGTCAGGGCGTTTAGTCCGGGAATAACGATATGAATCAAGCGAAACAGGTGGCTGGGATGGGTGGAAGGATAACAGAAAATATGACGTACGTGATCGGGGGTATGTACGATTACGTTTGGACGATTGGTCTTAATGTATCCTTGACGTGCTTCTTCGACAAAGGCGGAAAGGACGTTCATGTCATGTGTATAGATCCTGTTGGTTATGCAATGGTCAACTGATATCGACTGTATATGTGATAGAATTAGACGCACGTTACGAACATCATCGAAGACGTTTGGTGGCCCATAGGATTGTACATTGGGGTGCCTCCATTTCGCTTGATTTCGACCCAGTATCCCTTCCATCTGAAAAGTTGCGGTGCTTCGTAGGTAGGCACGTATTCGACATGAGGATCCTTATAGCTTCCTTCGTCACGCGAAATGTTACTTTTCGCTTCCAAGTGAAGAGAAGCCATTTCCGAAGTATCTCCGACAAGCGGGAGGCTGTTCCAGATTGTACGAAGCGAAGCCAGGGAGAAAAGCGAGGATAATGTTGACCCAGACGACCCACTGCTGGGATTGTCGGGTTTAACGCTCCATTTTCGAACAGATGACTTGGCAGATACGCGAAATTCTCGGGACGATTTCCATACTTGAGCATCGGTCTGTCATGACTCACCGGTCAGTGGAATGTGTGGAATATCAGAGAGAAACGTACCAGGAAGAGAATGATCCACTCATACGTTGCATCACCTTCGCTAAATTGTGCTGTGATAGTGTATCCTGTTGGAAATGATGTCAGATGGAACGCAGTCGTCAAGGACAAGATACTAACGGAATTGAACTCTCAGGAAGATCCACTGACAGAACCGTCTGCCTGCCTCGATAAGCAGTCCAACCAAGAACAGCCTGTTCGTCTTCCAGAAATACGATCCCATCCCTCCTCCCACCATATTTCCAGTGGCACCACTACTTTGATCTCCATCGCCTGCCATGTTGCCCAACCCTCCGAAGAGAGACGCAACAAGTGAAAAGCCCATTATTTTGGTAAAGAAGTCATAGCTTCCACTGAGCAATGAGGAGTCTGGTTGGAATGCGGTCTGTTGTCGGATGCCGGTGTACGGGTCTTGGTACATTGTCTGGGTGAATAAAATCGGAGGGTGATGTCGTATACAGAGGTATTTAAACAAGCTGGAGATGACTCTGACTCGTGGTGTTGTTAAGCTTTTAACTCATTCGGATCCCACGGGTTGTCATCGATACAAACACATACAGCGAATTTTCCATCCATCGCACTTGCCATCGCAAGTCAGAAACAAAGGCACTAGTGTTCAACATTCAATATTCAATGGCGACATTGCGTTGTTAAGAAACTTGGAAATTTTCATCAATAGCAATAAAACGAGTTTTAACACACTGGCAATTGATAGCATGCGACTATGCTTCCCTTTTTTTCTATCGGTTCCAAATCGGTTCTGTCCTTCTCAGCAAGCAAGGTTCTCATATATCAAGTGCCTTTTTTGGGGACAAAAGATCTTCAGAATCTAACTCGGGGTTGAACAACCTAATTTAATCATATTTGACAGAATCTCTTAGAAAAGAAATTCCATAATGGGGGTTTGGGTGATTTCTGAAGTTCGACACCTCTCGAGCCAGGCCTTATAGTACAAGAATTTGTAATATCTTTGATAGATTGGAGAGCCTCAGCTTAGAAACTGCATCAATATTGGAAACAATTCCAGTCCGTCAGCAATATTATCCTGTGAAGGTTCCTATCTGTATGTATGGTGATATTTATAGTATTTTGTGGATACAGACGGCTTATTGATGAGGGATCGATTACCTTTGAGATTTTAAGGTTTTTTTTTAGTGTGAGCAGAATTTTCGGGATGATTCTTTCTAAAATAAACGATTTAAAATATTCGACGTGGTCAAACCGACGAATTCAAATATAAGAAACACTTTAGCGGGTTGTCGAGACACCCAGATATTGGTCTCGAGCACAATCAGTTTTCGAACTTGATGACATTGGCCCCAAAAGGTCTATGAAACGTGACATAATTCACCATGGCGTCACCCAACGACCCGATCGATCAGTCCTGATGAACAGAATTCTCTGCCCGCCCGACAACCAGCATCAACGGGCGCTACGCACATTGAAGCAGTGATGATGACTGGAGGTGATACATCCCGCCTCGTGGGCGCTACAGCCCAAATCTGATGTCAACACATCCGGTGACCATTTAATTTGTCGGATTCGGTTATCTATGATTTTTAAAGGCGCGCTATTCGCCAAGAGATTTGAATTACGGGTTTCTTGAAAAGGTTTTGTCGTTAACAGTCATGCGCGGTTGTGTTGCGCTGCCTGGCATATGATTAAAAAGTGTCATGAGGTTCAGGGGCAGATCACCGTTCATTCCTCGCCATCAAGCTGGTCGCGAGTGCTACCAGACATGGCAACAAGGCCTCAGATATCTCAGAGGCTGTAGCGAAGTGCGGTTTGGCGCTGCAACATGCGCAGATGAACAGTTCCATCCGAATTCGGGGATAACTATCCATTCAGTATTCATTATGGTGGCGTTTGAGGAAGGTGAAAGTTCGGTTCTTGTCGGATTTGTCCAGACCTGCTTTATTGGGACATGCCCTGGTCTATCAGTCCTGTCGGTCCCGTGAGAGAACCGCTGAGTCTTTGTGTCAGGGGTCTTGACTTATTTTGCACCCCTTTTTAGACAGTATCCCCCTTGTGGCATTCGCGGTGATCAATGGGGTGATATAGAGTTAATGTGGAAAGCAGACTATAGAGTCTGGCTTGTCACATAACCTCTGCGTACCGAATGCTCGCTTGTTATCTCCATTTTAGTGTGAATTGAGTCGAGTTTGGAAATTGGCGTGATGGTCTGGGATGAGTTATTGCCGGAGTTTGTATGGACAGCTGGGGGTAAGTGAAGCGGCACGTCCAATGAATGGGAATGATTTGTCCTTGTTGATGATTTTGAATCAGAGTGTGTCAAGGAGGTTGCCTTATTGAGAAGGAGAATCAGATTATTTGATTCAGACGAGAATGGTAACCCAGGAAACAATGGGCTCAATAATAATGCAGCAGGTTGTGAGGAAGCTAATTGGGTTCGAAGATCGGGAAGACGCGACGAGAACGGAAGGATTAGCCAAATTTGTTGATGGATTCTTCGATCAGAGATCAATCAAGACAGATGTGGTTGGAAATGAAGACATGGGAGAGCAGAGAGCGCAGAATTTGTGCAAATGCGAGTGCAGTGCAGACGGGAGATTGGTCTCTGTTCGCTTCAGGGACTGACAGGTGATTCGGTGGGGATATCGCATGAGTGCAGGATTACCGGAATAGGCAAGAGTGATCCGATTGATATGCGGGGATTCGGGCCGCGGTGACTGATATGGCAAGGCGCGTGATAGATCCGATGCCATAAAAGGCAGAAAAGTCAAAATTATGTGGAGGAGATTGAAAGGAAAAATGGAATGAGGCGTGGCAAGTGATTATCTTTCGTTTCGTGCCTGCTCGGCTGCCGGATTTGGACGATTACACGAAATTTTCATTGTCCATATTGGGATAATATGGCCTGAAGCGGGGATTATTTATTTTTATTTTCATTTTTATTTCTTCCCGGGGGTTTGTACTTATATGGAAGCCAGTGGCGCAGCGATTTGCCCCTCTTGTCTCTTTCCCACCACCACTATGCAGCTGCAGCCTGCCAGGTGGGACAAGGGCAAGCTGCCCGCCAGCGACGACGACGACGATGACAGCAGTCGTCCCTGTTCCCCATCGCCCTCGCCTGAGTGGTCTGACGGCACCAATGCCAGTGCCAGATCGCTGCCCCCTCGCATGCGTCTCAAGAAGAAAAAGCCGCCTTTTGAATTCAGGGTAATAAAACAGGCGTCTGCCACCCCATCCCATTCCAGTTCCACCGCTTCAACAGACAAGGAGCTCGTCCCCATCCCCAGTCCACCGTGGGCCAAGAGTAAGCCTTTGCCACCGCCCAGCACAGGTCTGAAACGGAGGTATTCAAGCGACGATGAGGGTGATCGGCGTGCGGTACAGGGGCTCAAGGAAGATCTGGAGAGAGAGTGGGAGAGAGAGAAAGAAAGAGAGAGACAGAGGGAAAGAAAGAGACAGAGGGAAAGAGAGAGACAGAGGGAGAGGGCTTCGAGGACGTTGCCTCCTCTGCCACCCTTTAGGCCGGGAGGACAGCGATTCCTGTCTTATCCTGGCCATAACCCAACAATTTTTGGACCCCCACCACCCGCCGCCAGACCACCACCCGCACCCCCTCGGCGTTATTCCGAGTACAGACCTCCCCCATATCCATATCCACCATATCGGAGTCGTCCGTCTCAACCACATCTTCCGTACCCTCAGCCATACCGAGAACAAAATAACCAGACAGTCTATCAACAGGCCGCAGCAGCTCGCCATGCTGCGTACTCCAATCCAGGCACTGTCGATTCCACAACACTGACTACTCACCCTGTGCCATACTCTATTGGGGTGAAAGCTGCTTCGTCGACTGCAGGAATGGCCGGCGATGCCGGACGCTTGGTCGGGGAGTACGAACAGCATCCATTGAGGCAGCAAACATCCTATTTGCCTATTAGTGCTGTCGGTGGAGCGCAGTTTGTGTTGAAACCCCCGAGGATCCCTAAAACGAAGGCATCAAAGCTAAAGTTTATGATGTCTGCACCCGACGAGCATATGACCGATGTAGCCACCTCGGATGAGGAAGACCGACTTGCCACACCTGCCACTGACATTGAGGATAAGGAAGCGGGCGGAAGCACGTTATCTTTTGTCGAATTTCGTCCTCCCCCACCTCCCACTGTGAAGAATGTCCCCTCGAATCCCCGTCCAGCACCACCATCCGCAAATGGCGATGGACCTGCTCCCATGTCCGCGTTTACCAGCACATTCCCAGCTCAGCCGCCTCATCTCCGTCAACCTAGAGCACGGAACGAGTATCGTGTTCGCTACAATGCTCCAATGCTGCCTCCCCAACAACAAACATTACCTTTACCAGTGCCCGATATTTACGGCTCTCCTCCTCCTGAATCATTATCTGTTCAAGTTCACGTCTCATCTACATCATCTTCGTGTAGCCAGTCTGCATCAGCCGTGGCGCGGACCCGGCGCGGACCCAAACCCAGACGGAACGATTTTGATGCTGTTCTCGATCCGTCGCAGACGGCAGCTCAAGGCGGGCAGATTCGAATGCGGGTGTTGCCTCAGGCAACGTATACACCGCCTGTGCAGCCCGCATTGGCAATTATGCATGAGCAGCCGCATGTTGTGAAGAGGAAGGGAAAGAGGATGGATGGACTGGTGCCGGAGTATGGGTTTGTTCCGAGGGAGTATGTGTATAGAGTGAGAGAATAGATTTTGATTTTTTTTTCGTTTTGGATCATGGCTGCTTTCCTTTCAATAACTTTTGCACTCCCTTCATTCATTCATGCCCCTTTATGAGTAGTTACATGGTTTTATTTTCTCCTTTTTCATGCATGCAACCTTACGAACCACCTAGTGATGATCCCCTTCAAGTAATAATGTACGAAACTATTATATGTGGATTATAACAATATAGGTATTAAAAAAATAAATGGTAATGCTCTCAAATCGGAGCGGAATCTGGAAGGGACATCTGGGCTGGCATGACGTATACGTACTTTTTGGCAGGCTGTATTTTAAAAATTCAGATATCATTCATGGCACGGAGTAAACGGAGTTCCACAGTATTGATATACGTTTGCGGCACACTTTGACAATTTATGTGTAGGTGATTTAAGATAGCGAGATTGGCAACGCCTGAACAAGATGAATCCATTTCCGCAAGATGCAAGTATTTACATAAGTGGGATGTGGAAAAAGATTTGCGAATTTGTCCACGATAAATGCGCAATTCCGAATTCGGCTATTCTGACAAAGTGATAAGATGTAGTTTCCGCCAATCTAAGTTCGACTTTCTAAAGGTAGTAAGCCACGTTGCACTTTGTGAAACAAGGACTCCGTCTCAATTGAGATCCATAGGGACCTCAACTTTCGGTCGCTTTACTGCGGTCCTAGGACCTTGGGATTCATAGAAACGGGGATGGACATTTCAGGGACCAGTTCGATGCGGCCTTCCACGAGGAAATTTTAAATGGTAAAAAGATGTTCCTTCCCTGCACTTTTAATTTATGATGAGACGTGCGCATGGACACTCGATCATGATAGCCGAAGACTCCACAAAGCTGCGGAACTACCCTTTATAATTTGAACACAAGACACGGGTTCATAGATCAGGGAAATGTGGTTTCAAGACGAGTCGAAATTCCGAAATTCGATGGAAGGATGCTTGGATGGCTACTATCAAACAAAATATTGCATGTTTGTCTATAGGAGAATTGGCGTTTGTTCAATGATTCTGATATTTTACGTACCAGGCGCTTGCTTTGTGCTTTATCGCGCGCATTCTCTGGCGCTGCGTCATACACCGTGAAAGCTCGTGTGCCGTCTTCATGAACAGTCATAATAGAAGCCAAATTGCCACATCGGTAACAATAATTCGGGGCCGACCAAACTGTGACCAGTTGTTCATCAAACATGTACTTGTAGCCTTCTTGCACCAGTTGATGGGCACGGGCAACTAGTTGCAGATTATTGACGTGGTTGAACTGGTATTCGGTCAGGCAAAATGAGCGTATATGAAATAGTACTCACCTCTTTCACAACACTCCCACCAAAAAGCCATCCTGCCCCACGAGGGCTGACCGCCCAATTCTCAATTTCATCAGGGTCGGACCACATTAAATCTGGAAAATGGTAGTAAGCAATCATTATGACGCAACAAGGGGATTCTGTCGTACCGCAGAAGGCGCCTTCGTGAGGAATCTCTTGGGCACGGGACAATGTTCGAATTGAATCAAGGGTACGGATATCGGGCGACAGTCCACCATGCACACAGAGAGTTGTGCCGTCGATGATCTGACGAAAAGTAAGCAGTTATTTCTCGCCAATATGATCACCCGTTGTGACGAACTGCAGCAAGATTTAGGAAATCAAAAACACCACAACATGCTTTCCAAACTGTAGCACTGCCATACTTTTGTTGGCATTCATCTGGGTTCACAAAGGTCAAGATGGAAACGAGTTGAAAAACATGAAGTGCAGACCATAGAAACCGTATACTTGTGTAATCTGCCGACTTTCGTGATTTCCGCGCAACAATGTAACTCGATCTGGATACCTGCAATAGGAATCAAAACCGCAGCAAGAATGAGACAGCATGAGACACACCGAGCTTTTAGGGCAAATAGTAAGGAAACTGTCTCTAAACTATAGAGTCCTCGATCCACGAAGTCTCCCTGTAGGCGCAGCCTGACGAGTCAGCTATCCCCCGTCTCCGACCGCAATGGGACAACCTACGTGCCATGAAGATGTAACTCGTCTGTGGTACCTGTCCTCCTTTCCGTAGCAATTCGAGTATATCCCAGAACTGGCCGTGAATGTCACCGCATATGGTTACAGGACTTGAAACAGGTTGGATGTTGGACTCTTCGAGAAGTATGTTTTTTACGCAATCGCAGAGCTTCTTCATGTCGGATTCTGGTAGATGAGTGCAGGTCATTAATTGTTCTATCCATTTATCGGCTTCAGATTCAAATGTCATGTCCGGAGAGGTATGGAGGTGGTGGTTGGGGAGGTTGAGAGTGATGACCGGATTGAGAACTGTGACGCACGACATGGTGACACCCAACTGGAGTCAACAGCCAGCAAACTTGTCCTTTCTTTGTCTGTAAGACCTGTACTAGGGGAACATATTCGTTGGTATGCGGCTCTTGCGGCCAATAACTGCTCTTATTTCGCTTTGTGCGGTTTCGAAAGCTCTTCATGAAGCTGATGTTGGCGTTGTGGATTGGCACAGGCAGCTCATTGGTGTTCCCTTTGCAGGATTTGTGTCTACTCCGCCCTCCTTTCACCAGGTGGAAAACAGAAGCTTGATAATTACCACCACCGATAGTAATGTATTGGCTGCATTGGAACCTGAGGATGGTTCGATCCGTGAGTTACCATGTCTTTTTCCAAAACATTCATTTCCGTTCTGACTTCTTCAGTCTGGAGGCATGTATTTGACCACGAAGACCGGATAATGGGGTATTATAAAAACGATTCTGGTAGGTGACTTCCCAATGAACCACACCTATTCACATGTACCTCGTAGTTATTGCAACCCTATCTGGGGATGGAGGCGCTACCCTTCGTACCTTCAACGCAATAAGTGGAGAAATGGTTATCGAAAAGAAACTTCACCCTTTTGAAATAAGAGCGCTTGTTGACCCGGTAAATGTTGGGAAGGATGTCGTTTTCTCCCGTTCTTCAGCAGATATGTACGTCCTCACGAATGGCCACACGGTCAGCGTGATTAACGGAGAGACGGGCGAATTAAAATGGCGATGGACTTCTCCAGACCAAGGGTGATTCTCCAAGCTGATCCCTGTTCAATATTTATTTAATGTTTCAATCTCCAGATCACTAATCATTCACAACAAACTTGTGCTCGTCGACAACAAGCTTTACGCTATTGGCTTCGCTAAATCCACTGTTTCGTATACGCTCCATGTCACGATCTTGAATTCGTCCAATGCCCAAGTTCTCCGCTCCTCTGACATTCCTGCCAATATTCTGGATCCCTGGACGGAGTCTGCGGTCATTACTCATCCATCCTTCGCTCATCCCGTGGCCGCATGGCTAGAGAAAGGAATTTTACGTTATGTCGCTTTAACATTAACTCCCCGCGAAAAGCCCAAATCTGCTAAGGGTTCTGGTTATGCACAGATTAGAGACGTAGGTGCCAACGGCCAGGTGGTGGTCATTCGCCAAAATGGCCTGGGTGTAGTGGTGGGATTCGAGGAGGAGCAAACAACGAAAATACTCTGGGAATTTGAGGACGCGGTAGGACTGCTTTGTGTATCCCTGACTGGCTAATTCATGTCTCTCTTTCAGCCTCATTCTCCAAAGAACTCCGATTCCATTTATGTTTCAAGCTTGGACGGAGAGGGCCGGCCATATATTGGGCGAATGTTCTGGTCTCACTCGACGCAGGTCAGTAATGACTTGTCCAATGCAAATATTCGTACTAAAAAATTGGTCTTCCTTAGACAGGATCAACTGACGTTTTTGGAGGGCATGGCCAGTCAACCGGATCCGTCTTTCCATACAACTTCAAACAACATGGGCATATCAAGAATGTATGTTAGAATCTTTGGTCTCGATTTTCATCCCTTACTAGGTCATCTGTTAGGTTGCCCTCGACTCTTATTGCCCGGATAAGATGACCACTAGGTCTCGTCTATTGTTAGTGACCAGCACCGGTTCTGTTCAACTCTGGGACAGCGATAGCCTGAAATGGACACGCGAAGAAGGCCTTTCAAGTATTGTTACCGCTCAGTTCGTTGAAATTCCGGAACGAGTAGGCAGCGAAGGAAGTCTTGGTCATGACTCAGAAGGGTTCTTTACACGACTGCTGCGTCATATTTCCAGCCTACAGGTAAGTCCTTGTTTATTTTTCCGTGGAGAGTATTTAAACGTACTATCAGGACTTTCCTCGATATGCAATTAACTTCGCAACCCGTTTTGCAACTGGTTCATATGCTTTGCCGTCCATTACGGTTGTATCAAGTAACTCGTCGACTGAGGAGTTATACCGAGATCCATTTGGCTTCCATCAAATCATCGTAGCTGCTACAAGGTTTGGAAAGGTTTATGGAATTGATTCAAGTAGTGGAAAAATTATCTGGAGTCGTATCCTTGGTCTGGGATGGGCGGAGGAAGTTGGTGGCCAGATTTTACCTGTGAAGCTACACTTGACGAAGACAGTCAGCGATGGCGGAGACCCGGAAGTGGTGTTAGTAGCCCAGAGAAGAGCCGATAATGTATGTCTTATGGTGGATTACATTGTTTTGATTTATGAACGTTGGCATAGGACTTGACCGACACCGTTGTTTTCCATCTTGACGCCATGACTGGCCGAGATGTTACCGGACAGACTACGGGCGATGATATCCTTCAAGGTCAAGACATCATTTCGGGGCCTCTTGTTGAAAGCTTTTCCTTGAAAAGCGAAGCTAAGATGGCAATTCTGTTGGATGAATTCCTTCAGGTTGGTCTCGTCGCTTTTGCTGCATTGATTGTTTCACATATCTCTTTCCAGGTCCATTTATACCCTGATACGCCCTTGTCACAAAATGCTTTCGAAAATGTCGCACGTAATCTGTCTTTTGCTCTCCTTAGCAAGAGTGGCAGCACGAACCGTGTGGTTGGCCACCAAATCTCTCTCTCCGATGATAAATTCAAGGCCTTTGCTTACCCAACATGGTCACTCGCCTTCACACCTGGTGAAGAAACCCAAGCCATCGTTCCCCCAACTACTCGTGGACCCATCGTTTCTTTCGGCAAGGTGCTAGGAAACCGCACAACCCTGTACAAATATCTAAACCCCCGACTGTTCTCCGTTCTTACCGAGATACGCACCAAAGCCAAATGTGGGCTTTACGTACTGGACAGCATGAAAGGCACGATTGTGTACCGCACAGAGGTTAATGCGAATGCGAGAGGTTGTGATATAAAGACGGCCTTGATCGATAATTGGCTGGTTTACTATTATTATGATGATGCCGCTGGCAGTTCAACTGGTGCTGGTGCGAAGGGATATCGTATTATCAGCGTAGAATTTTACGAAGGGCATGGTATTGACGAAAAGACAAGAAGGCTAGTTCTTTTATCTCTATTCAACAAAATTTTACTGACTTCTCAAGCAGCATTGAACTTTCAGCCTTTTCAGACGAAAATATCAATTTCCATTACTATGAGCAATCCTACATTCTGCCTTTTGCCGTCACCGCCCTTACCTCCACAACTACAAGATTCGGAATATCTAACAAGGACATCATCAGTTAGTTATTCCATCCCATTTCATTCGAGGTTGCTAACACGCTCTTTTGTTCAGTTTCTACAAAGGAAGGCAAAGTGCATTTCATTCCCCGATCGTATCTTAATCCCCGACGACCAAATCGGAAGCCTACAGCCGAGGAGGTGGAGGAGATGCTTGTGCCATATGAACCAGTCATACCCAATGACCCTAAACGGGTTTTATCCCACAACCAAAAGGTGATGCATCTTTCCATCAATGTTGTCTTCATTCGCACCTTACTTTTTTTTCCAACCTAGATTGCCAACGTTCAAAATATAATTACATCTCCTGCCCTCCTCGAATCAACGTCTTTGATATTCGCATATGGTCTCGACATGTTTTCGACACGTATGGCGCCGTCTGGTACTTTCGATGTCCTCAACGAAAACTTCAACAAAGTACAGCTTGTTCTCACTGTCTTTGGGTTATTTGTGGCGATATTAATTACGAGACCTATGGTTCGCAGGAAGCAACTGCGAGAGAGATGGTATCAATAGACGACACGAAGTCATCGTTATTTATCATTTACTTAAGGGATGAATCTATAAGCTCGATTTCGAAGCACTAAAAGTGCATGAAAATCGTTTACCCTTGAAAGCTTGAGTGGTAGTCACAATGAAAGATTGACACTGCCCTGCCCTACTACTGTAGTCGGGATTTCTGTTCTCATATCTGTAGTCGTTATACTTATTTGTATTACTTCCAGAGTTTTCTCACGATTTCACCTTCAAATGCCGCGCCTGCAACGGTTGCTCTCGACACTACACAATGCACGACCCGACCCATTTACCCTGCTCGCACCCCAGCTAGCCAGTATCCGTGCAGAGTTGCTCAAAATTCTTCCTTCAGGTCACCCTGCTCTCTCAGAGATTACGAAATACTATTTCCAGCATCCCTCAAAGCAAGTCCGACCAATCCTCGTTCTTCTCTTCTCGCAGGCAACCAATGGCCTAGGCGGTGATTGGAACAGAAAACTCTCCGAATCTCGCCTTTGGGATCTTGATAGACCCCTGACGCGTCCAGACGTGTTGAACGATTGGAATCCTGGTATACCCCATAAGACCGCACAATTTAATCCGAAATTTACATTGTTACCCACAAGACCATATCGTCATTCGACGCGTTCTATCGAGAAGGAGGACAGCAGTAGTGCAAACACCAGCAGTCCGACCCTTGCACATGCGCTTCTACCTACCCAACTTCGGTTGGCTCAGATAGTCGAGATGCTCCATACGGCTTCACTGTTGCACGACGATGTTATTGACGAATCAGCACTACGTCGCGGTTCACCCTCTGCACCCGCTGCATTTGGTAACAAGCTTTCTGTCCTCGGAGGGAACTTTGTCATTGGCCGTGCATCGGCGGCATTAGCGAGGTTGGGAGATGGTGAGGTGACAGAGTTAATCGCAAGTGTGTTGTCGAATTTGGTGGATGGGGAGATTCTTCAGATGAAGAAGGTGAAGCTGATAGAGGAAGGGGCGCCAGAGCTGCAGGCGCAGACGAGTCGTGACGCATGGAATGTTTATCTGCAAAAGACATACCTCAAGACGGCGAGCTTGATGGCAAAAGGCGCACGGTCGGCAGTCGTCTTGGGGGGCTGTAAAGAGGGCGAAATTTACAAGGAAATCGCGTATGCTTATGGAAGAAACTTAGGGATTGCATTTCAAGTGAGAAATTCCAGTTGTGGTGGCCGTTATTTTAAATTTTTTAAACTTTTTAGCTTGTTGACGACGTCTTGGATTATGAATACGCTTCTTCTACACTCGGAAAACCAGGGGGAGCAGACCTGAACCTCGGACTGACCACTGGACCTGCTCTTTACGCATGGGAGGAACACCCCGAGATGGGTGAGCTCATACAACGAAAATTCGAGCGACCAGGCGACGTGAAGATGGTATGTTCACTTCTCTCCCTCTTTTTTTAAAAAAAAACTTGTGTTGAATGATTGTGGAGGCCAAAGATTACGTTCTCCGTTCTTCGGGTGTCCAGCGAACTCGCGCGCTTGCACAGGCTTACGCGGATCAAGCGAAGGAGGTCGTTGCTCCTCTGCCGGAGAGTGACGCCAAGACATGTTTGGAGGTGCTCACGGAGAGGGTAGTGGCGAGGAAGTCATGAAATAAATATGTTCCTCGAGGAGTATGCTTAGGAGTAAGTTAAACGATGCATGAGAATCATTGGGTGCAAACTAACATGTATAATCCAGTGTAGGGTGGTCTTGGGAGTTTTTCTTTTGCTATTCATGACGCATCTTTCTTATCCTTGCGCTCGATCTAAGAGCCCGCCTACTGTGTATGTAAGTAGACTGGGCTTTCAAATCAAGGGTCAGGCCTTCAGGATTTATTACTTAGATATTTGTAGTAACGGCTAGTACCATAGAGTGTTACCCTCAAGGTCGATGGTCTCGAATGATAAAAGAAACTCGTAACTTGAAGCACTGATCATGAGAATAAAAAACCGGCTTAGATAATTGTTAGATAAGTAAACTTGAAGTAAACAACTTGAAAATCTGATCAAATAGTTCAAGTTCTACTTATTCTTCAACCATCGAAATCCGCAAACCTGAGACTCGGAAGCGCCAGAAAAGCTGTGGGTGCAAGGGGGTTGGTGACACCCTCGTAATGGAGAACCATTGCTTGAA
>Ga0307517_10006482_pt1 | contig 17316 bp, 15 predicted proteins | sample 23_EM_MG_FD_194515 | JGI IMG/M metagenome (GOLD analysis project Ga0307517, IMG submission 194515) | Populus trichocarpa ectomycorrhiza microbial communities from riparian zone in the Pacific Northwest, United States - 23_EM | ecosystem: Host-associated > Plants > Roots > Unclassified | place...
ATATATTCAACAAGTTCAAAGATGACAAAGGTTATTTCAAGCAATCCAATGATGTTCGAGGCATCCTAGGTCTCTATGAAGCAGCACATCTAGCGGTGCATGGAGAAGATATTCTTGATGAGGCCCTAGCTTTCACAACCATCCACCTCAAGTCCATGGCAACTAGTCCAAACTGTCCACTAACAGCAAAAGTTTCTCATGCCCTAAAGCAGCCCATCAGAAGGGGCGTTCCAAGACTGGAGAGCAGGCGCTACATTTCTTTCTATCAGGACGAGCCGTCATGTAACAAAACTTTACTAAGGCTTGCAAAGTTGAATTTCAATGTCGTGCAAGAATTACATAAAGAAGAGCTTTCAGAAATTACAAGGTGATACTTGTATCCAAATTTAGATTGAAAGCACGTTGACATGTTAAAATGAATATTGACGCAGAGAGCAAGTTATAATGCGTGCACCAGCGCCTTTTTCTTCTTTTTCTTTTTTTGAGGATTACTTGTGAAGCTATTTACTTCTTCAGATAGTGCTCAATATTTTATTTGTTTCAGGTGGTGGAAGGGTTTGGACTTTGCTAGAAGGCTTCCTTTTGCGAGGGACAGGGTGGTCGAGTGCTTCTTCTGGATAGTAGGTGCATATTTTGAGCCTCAGTACTCCCTCGCGAGGAAAATACTTACCAAAGTAATAGCCATGACATCGATTATTGATGACATCTATGATGTTTATGGCACCCTTGAAGAGCTGGAACTTTTCACTGAAGCAATTGACAGGTTTGTTGCATGGAAACGGCTCTTTTATTTTATTTTTTAAATAAGTAGAGCTTGATTAAGAGACAAGTAACGGTTACAATGCGATTACAAAAACCTGGACACTTAATTTTCAGGTGGGACACTAAAAGCATGGACCAGCTTCCAGACTACATGAAAATATGTTATGAGGCACTATTGAATGTTTATAGTGAAATTGAGGAAAAAGTGGCGAAGGAGGGATGGTCCTACAGAGTCCACTTTGGAAAAGAAGCAGTATGCACCACACTCTTGACTCTCTCCTTAAATCAAATACTAATATACTATGTTGTAGAAATTACTCTATTATGTTTAACTTAGTATTCATTTTTATATGTACGTACGATGTATAACAGATGAAAGTTCTAGTCCATGCCTACTTTGACGAAGCCAAATGGTTCCATGAAAATCATATCCCGACGATGGAAGAATATATGCAGGTGGCTCTAGTAACGTCTGGTTATTCCTTGCTCGCAACCGTGTCTTTCATTGGCATGGGCGACATGGTGACCGAGCAAGCATTTGACTGGGTGTTCAATCGCCCTAAAATTGTTAGAGCCTCAGAAACAATTAGCAGACTCGTAGATGATGTAAGATCACACAAGGTATGAGCTTATTTTAATTTGTTAAAAAACATGCAAGTAAAGATTGTTTGAAATTCATTGAAAGTAATAGCTGTTGGAGTTAGGATAACTTGATAGTTTGGAAATGGATGAACTGCTTGGATTTTTGAGGAGGAAATGAACAACTAATTACATTGATGCCATAAATATGGTAGAAGTTTGATACATTTATTTTTACGTCAATTTATGGATTTTTTTACTGAAAGTATGGATTAATTCCCAAACCTTTTCCCTTTATTTCGAACCAATACAAAAACTCCACCCTACATGTCATAAAGGTCTGAGCTTCTTTTAGTCTTATTTTGTGTACTTTTCAGTTTGAACAAGAGAGAGGACATGCTGCCTCTGGAGTTGAATGTTACATAAGGCAATATGGTCTCTCGGAACAAGAAGTGTATAAAGAGTTTCACATGCAAGTCGTCAATGCTTGGAAGGATATTAATGAAGAGTGTCTCAAACCTACCGCTGTGCCGATGCCTCTGCTTGAACGCATTCTCAATCTTACGAGAGTCATCGATGTCATTTACAAGGAGAAAGATGAGTACACCCATGTTGGAGAAGTAATGAAAAACAATGTTGCGTCATTGGTTATAGATTCGGTGCCTATATAACTGCTAGGTTGCCGATTTCCGCTTGCTTGCGATTACAATGGAAACAAATGCCTGCCCATTATAGCCCCCATGCTAATGAGGAGCCAAGGAGACTTTCTAATAGAATAAGGAGGCTTATTTTTCTTATTTTGTATTTTTTCTATTTTAGTTTGATATATAGCTGGTGTGTTGTCGCATGTAACCAAAAATAAAACCTAGACTATTTAATAAAAAAAATATAGTAATGCGAGTATTTATTATTTTCATAAAGAGTACTATCTAGCTTAATATTGTGCTATGCAAACAAAGGTGGGGTTTTAAGTATATAAAAAAAAAAGTTTAAAAAAGAATAACTAAAAAAGAACTCAAATTAAAATATCAAAATCATTCAAAAGAACAAATCTTAGTCTAAGTCAACATCCATCATCGGGTCTTTTTTAACTGATCATCAATGCATTTATATTAATTTGCACTTTGAAAATTCATTATTATAACTATTTTCCTATCTCTCCTCAGTTGTAGTCAATTAGAAAATAAGAAATTTAATTAATCCTAGTAAAGAACCTTAAAAAATAAAGAGATTGATGAAGCTAAAAAACACAGGCACAAATAATTGCATTTAATTTAGTTGAAAGTTCTTTCTAGGATCTATTAATTTCTTACATAGCAAATCATTAAATCTTAGTTTCTATGCAGATTAGAGAGATCAAACAATTACGGATCTGATATCTAACCTAGCAGTAGATTGCAACAAATAATAAACTAAAGGCTTCCTAATAATTAAACGAGACAATCATGAAAAAAGGATAACTTGATAGTTTGGAAATGGATAAACTACTTGGATTGTTGAGGAGTGTTAGAGAATAATATAAATCATATCTTGAGACCTCACCTAACAACTTAAGCTATTATGTTGAATTAGTTCTTTGACATGGTATCAAAGCCTTGATGACCAAACGGTCATGAGTTCAAATCTCACCATCCTCATTTATTTGATAAAAATTAAGCACAAGATAGTGTGGGTCTATGCAAGTTTCAAGCCCAAAAGGCTTTCACTTGAGGAAATGTGTTAGAGAATAATTTAAATTATATATTGGGATCTCATCTAATAGTTTAAACTATTGAATTGAACCAACAACTAATTACATTGATGCCATAAATATGGTAGAAGTTTGATACATTTTTTTTATCTCAATTTATTATAAACCAAATATAATTATGCTTCATGATTGCTTTAGTAATTATAGCTTCTAGATTTTTTTACTAAAAGTATGGATTAATTCTCAACCCTTTGCCCTTTATTTCCAACCAATACGAAAAATCCACCTTACATCTCATAAAGGTCCGAGCTTCTTTTAATCTTATTATGTATACTTTTTAGTTTTAACAAAAAATATAGTAGTGTGAGTATGTATCGTTTCCACAAAAAGTATCTAGCCTAATATTGTGCTAAACAAACAGAGATGAGGTGTTTGAGTATAAAAAGAAAAATAACTAAGAAACAACTCAAATTAAAATATCAAAATCATTCAAAAGAACAAACCTTGGTCGAAGTCAACATCCATCATCGAGTCTTTTATAACCGATCATCAATGCATATATATCAATTCACACTTTGAATATTCATCATTATAACTATTTTCTTATCTCTCCTCATTTATAGTCAATTAGAAAACAAGAAATATAATTCTGACCAATTTAGACCTTGATGCAGTGAGAAATTCTGAAAAATCAAAACATGAAAGTCCTATATTTGTTCCTTAGGGTTCCATAGCGTTTTGGATCACCTTAAGCAAAGCTCAGGTAAATGAGTTATGTAAACTCTGGTTGAAAATTAGGTAGAAAAGCAATCTAAATGCTTATAAAATAGATTTATCAGAAGTACCAAATAAGCATTAGAACAAACCAAGAACAAAAAAAAAAAAAAACTCTTCTGTGACCATTTTCATTTTGCATTCTAGGTTGTCCCCTATTAGAGTTGACTCCTGACTGAGTCGACTTTCCTGATCTGTTCACCGTGATGGACTGTTGGTGACTCTAACTTGGCTACCTTTGATTCTGAGGTTGTTCAATATTTAATCAGGGGCATTCTCTTTTAAAGTGACGCTTCTCACCACAATGATGACATCCTCTTCCCAAGTACCGGCAGGCTCTCCACCTATGACCTTCTCCTCGGCATATATAACATCGGCCGGGAGAAACCAAGCAATTCCCAGGGTGTCTTTGTTCGCACTGTGCACTTTCTGATAATTACCCCCTCGAAGCAACAATCCTAGAGCGGGCCTGGCCACCTCTTGACTTCCCACTGATATTTTGTCAAGAACTTGTTGATGTCCTCGCTCTTTTCTTGAATTGAAAGAATTGTTCGCCTTTACCCTTCTTTAGAAGTGGTGGCTTGCCTGAAAATTCCATATCCTTTCATTTTCCTACACCTCCGTGACTCTATTGGCCTTCTTCCTACAAACCTCCAAGGCTTGTGCTGCTTCAATCAATTCCCTTACTGTTTTGGATTGTAAAGCAATCAAGTCTTGCTTTAATTCTTGTCTGAAGCCATTCCTTAACTTTTCTATCATGTATTGTTCTGATGGGACATAATGTGATGCGAATAGTAAGAGGTCATGAAATCACCGTTCGTACTCGAGTACTAATTAACATCCCCTCTTGTCTCAAGGCTAGGAATTTATGTTCCTTCATCTTTCGATGATATTTGGAGTAGTATTGATTCTCAAACTCCGTCTTCAAATTATCCCAGGATAGGGTTTCTATAGCCCTCCTCAACTGAATTGTCTCCCACCAAGTCATAGCACCATCTGATAGTAATTGTGTAGCACAATCTACTCGCAGATCATTTGGTATCTTAATTTGAATCATCGTTTTCTCTACCTTTCTAATCTACCTTCCCACTACTTCAACATCCTGTTCACCTGAGTAGGGTTCACAACTCATTTCTTTCATACTTTTCACCAATCGAACTAGATGTACCATATTATTAGTAGTTGTAGCTGCTCCTGAAACGGTTGGTATGATGGGTGCAGGTGGGAGTGCTGGCATAGGAGTGGCAGTATTAGTCATACCTTCCATTACTGCTTTGACTAGCTGGGTCAGGAGCATCGGATCAACATAAAGAACAGATGGCCCTGCTGGTATAGTCTGAGGGGGCTCCTCTGCTCGTTCCTGTGGGGCTGACACGGTCGGCCGGACATCCCCAGTTTGCCTTGGTGCCTGTTTGACTTGAGGCCCCGTCGATTCTTCATGCCTTGCTTGAGTCGATATTGCTGGTGCATGTGTGAAGCAGTATCTTTCAAAGGGCTCTCTTCTTGCCCTTTGTAAAAGTCTATATCTCTGTTTCCCCTCCCTGCAGAGGATAAATCTGTTTTAATCTCTTGGTGAGTCCTCTTTTGAATTCTTTTCAGAATCCATATCAGGACTTTGATATCAACTGTAACAGACCCAACTGTACGACTTGATCAATACTAAAAGATTCCAACATATGATCTCAAATTGAGGGTAAATTTTGTCGATTTCTTTGCTTTTCAGATTATTACTTTTGATAATTATGGGGTTTCTGGCCACTGTAATCATCGTGTTGTTCATTATGGAGTACGGTAAGTTAATTATGCTCTGAGCTTCAGTAAACTGGATATGCTTGAAGACTTCTCTTTTCTCAATTCTGGTCCTGATACGTCTGTCATTTTGTTTTAATGTGAATTCCTGCTATTAAAACAGTTTAACATTAATTACTCCAATTAATTACAAGAATTTGGAATGTACGTCCATCATTCAAGTCCCTTTTAAATCAGATACTTGCTTTGAATCTTGTCTTTCCCTATCAAGAAAATGGGCAATTTCTGCACGACCATTCCTAGCTATTGTTATTTCTGATCAAGTTGCTATTTCTTCTTGGAATTATTTATTTTAACTTTACCCTTTTTGATGCATATGCAGCAAGCTCCTGTAAAATGTTTCACAAAGAAGTATTGAAGCCTGGGAAATTGTAGGTATACAAGTTCTTTAGCCTTCTTTTAATTACCCCCAGTGTTTCATTTTATGCCTTTTTTGTGATTCGACTATTTGTTTGACTGGACCCATCAACGATGTAAAAACATGCCACTACTAAAAAAATAGAGTAATTAGCAATAGATTATTTTGTTGTAAATAATACTAAAATCTGTTGCTAAAACAATTTAGCAACGGAATTAGCAACGACAAAAATCAGATGCAAATTTGTTGTTGTTGATATTTTAGCAACGGATTTATCCATTGCTGCCAACTGATAATCCGTTGCTGACATGATATGCATGCATGATCAGGACAGCCCGATGCTTTTATGTTATTTGTAGTTTCTGATGAGTCTGATCTGCTACTGTTTACCAAAGTGCCATTTTCCCTTCTCCCGGGAGTTCCAAATGACAATCTGGTCATGGTATTGAATGCTTTCATTTGCCGTCTAAAATGCGGGTCTCTAGAGAATATTAGTTGCAGACAAGTTCAATTAACTGTTTTTCCTTTCCCTCAAAATGATCGATGATCATATCATGTCATTTGTATTTTTCTCTTTCCAGGAGAATCATCATTGTCTTCTCATTTTGTTCTCAGGTCAGCACCAGCATTTTGCGGTGGACCTATTGATATTTGGTTGCCCATGTTATTACCCATGAAATACACTGATGGGATGATGCATTGCCTGCTAAATGAGCACCCCCAGAAGAGCTTCCATGCGATGGCAGAACATTCAAGCCAGTGGGTTTGGTATGCGTGCTGTCACAAATTATTGAAATGGAATTGAGAGGATCGTGATCATGTTGTGACTCTCCCTTATTCCCCAATCTGCTTCCCTTTTGTTTTTATGCTTTGTCTTTGGAATAGATAAGATTTCGTATTTCATTTTGTGTGACTTTATTCTGCAGGTTCCGCAAGCTTTTTGTATCATTTTCCAGTTATACTTACGTGAACACACTTAGAAAGATCACGAACGAGGTAAAGCAGAGTTGAATGAATATGTTGAAAAAAATCTCACAGGTGAAAGTGATTCCTGACATGTTTTCATGTTGATCTTTTGTGTTTTTAGAATTATATATCATCCATTGAATTTCAGTACACTTTCTTTCGCCACCTTCTTTAATGTATATCAGGCTAACAGCTGAATTTTTGACATAGTTTGTACCCTAACCAATATGTACTTGAAATCACAAATGACTGATTAATCATTTGATCGCATGATCACTACTCTACTCGTCTGTGTCTGTTTATAGATTTGAATCCTTAACATGTCGTCCCTAGGACAAAGGAGCCTTTGGAACAGAACTTGCTTGACTGGTGGAATAATTTGAAAATTTGTATCTGTTGAAAGAAAAAAGGAAAAGAAGACTAAGAATGCCGATTCATGGCTGAAATGGCTGTCTGCATGGTTAGACCATGCGTTGACTACACTGCTAACATGCTTGATCCTACAGGTTTTTGGTTACACCGGGTATATAAATACTCTGTGATTCGACATGAGCCGGGTCAATTTCTTTATAGCAAGTGATATCATTGTATTTAAAAATAAAAATTTCACGAGTTGACATAGTAGAAAGACAACTTAAGAAAATAAAGCACTAGCAAAATCAAATGAGATTGTGAAAACCCGTGAAAAGGACAAGATAATATAATAAAAGGAAAAATAGAAAAAAAATAAAGTTTAATTTTAATTTTTTAAAAAATTGAACTTCGAAGGAAAAAATAAAAAATAAAAAAAAAACGACTTCAAAAGAAATTGGGTGGGAATTGATCGAGTGTAAGACGATTAAAAACCCAATTGACCCATGTTCCGGTTAACTCAGGGAAAATCCATCCAAAACCCGATGACTATTTTTTTCCCAAAATGGTATTATTTTGACTTTCTTATAAAATAAAAAGATTTTGTTAACTTGGGTTAACTCGAATCAACTCACTCGACCTGTAACTCGATAATTGTCCTAGATTAACTGTTGGGCAGGGCCTAGAAAAAATGGAAAAAACCAAGGAGACCAAATCCGAATAAATAAAATGTCAAATGATAAATAAAAAAATTGAAGGATAAAAAATAACAATTAAGAGAATAAGAACTTCATTCAAAAAAAAATTGAGAGAATAAACCAAAATTTTGAATTGTAAGAAAAAACTAGAAAAAAAAATCAAATTAACAAATGAATCCCAAATTAAAAAATTAAAATTAAAAGAATGAGGACTAATTTTTTTAAAAAAAATCAAGATTATAGATCTAAGGATGAAATCAAAAACAAATTAAAATCTAATAAAAAAGCTAAGAATCAAAATCATTAATTAAAACATTGAGAGTCAAACCTTAAATATCATCAAATATTGAATTGAAAGGCAAAATTAAAAAGAAAAATCAAATTCATAGAATAATCCAAAACTAAAAATAAATAAATAAAGAATACCAATTTGTAATGAACTTAATGATGATGGATAAAGTTCTAAAAAATAATCAAAAGCAACCGGAGCCAACCCGGTCCAACATTCAGAACCTGTGACACGGGTCATGAAACTGGACCACGACATAAAAGGCAAACCCGAAAAAATAATAATGTAAAATTATCAACCAACCAAAATAATTAGGGATAAACTTGAAAAAATAAATTTAAAAAACAAAAGTGATTTAAAAAATATAGATTTGAAAAGAAAGAGTATCAAATTTGACATAAAAAAAATAAAACTAAATCATAAGGGATGCAATTGAAAAACAATTTCAATTAAGAAAAGAATAAGAATAACTAAAAATAACAATCAAAAGAATGAGTAACATATTTGATATAAAAATAAAATGTTAAGAGATAAAATTCAAAGACATATTAATTCAATAAAGGATTCAAGACCAAATACATCACAATCAAAAAAATGAGGACCAAATCCAATATAAAAATCAAGTGTAAAGGGATAAAATTGAAAAACAAATTAACCTAATAAATGATTCAAGACGAAACACATTGCAATTAAAAGAATGAGGATCATATCTGATATAAAAATCATGTGTCAAGGGACGAAATTGAAAAAAACAAATCAACTAAATGATTCAATACCAAATATATTGCAATCAAAAGAATGAAGATCTAATTTAACTTAATAAATAAATAGCCATACTTTCTCGTATTTTTGCAATGGCCTGCATGATTTTTTAGGAGGAGAGAAGAAAAAGGGGAGGGAAAAACCCGTTGTCGGAACTCCACCACGCCTCTTAGCTATATACGCACCGAACCATCATGATGGGGGTGGGGTGGCACATTTAACGCAGCCCTGAAAAGCAGTGTCGAGGCGCTGCATACACCACTCGAAAGATGCGTGTGCCACTCAAAAGATATGAGCAGTGCCTGCACGCGCCAACCACCTTCTGAATAAAATATTAATTTATATTTATAAAATTATTCAATCACCCCCAACTCCACATAAGAAAAAAAAAACTATGAGGAAAAACCAAAAATACCCCTACCTCCATTGTTAATAGAGATTATTTTTTAAAGGCATTCAAGTAATTGACCAATTCAAAAAAAATACATAAAACGTGAAAAGCCCTTGAACCCAAAGGGATTTGTTTTTTTTCTTCAAGGGTTGTTTAGTAATTATACCGTAGGTAAAAAAATGTAAAATTACCTACTAACCCCTAAGCTCATGCTTGCCTACCAAGGGTAAAATCAGCTTTTCATTATGGATAGGTACAATAAAAGGTTGATACTATTTATTATGTAGTGTAATTTTTCTTTGGTTATGTATTTATTCTTTATATATACCTAAAACAAAATCAGGCAGGCTCTGTTCAAATCAGTATTACATGGAAGGGACAACCTGTTAAGAATTGGAATCCCAAATGTAGTGGAACATTACCTTCTAGGGTGGTCCAAATCCAATTGTTAGAACATCTTCTGGGAATTTTACAAACTTTTTCCTAGAAAACACAAGAAATCTCTAGTGATACAATTAATGCATATCATGATTCAAATGATAAGACAGATGGATAGAATATTGCGAATAAGAAAAAGAATCTGTTCATCTGAACTTTCTGCTTGTCTAGCTTAAGGCAGCTCCTGACTTTGTGAGTTAAGTATGACCAAATGCCCGAATCGGTTTACAATTGCGTAATACATACGATACTATCAGTAGCCATGCATATACACTCAACTTATGTGCCGCATTTGGCTTTGAATTTTCTGTTTCTTTGTGGAAAAATTCAAAGATGTTGATCTTAAAAGAAAAATGGTAGATTGAAAATTAAAATGTGTTGTATGATACAAGATAGAAGAAGTTTCCCTTTTAATTCAACATATTACACCGGTGTTTCAAATTTCTGATTCGATGCCATGTTTAAATTTTTTTTCATAGTTGTTAAATTCAATTTGGCTTCAACCTAACCGACGAGTTAATTCGAAAAACCTGCAACTCAAAACTTGATCCAGACTGAGTTATTTTAAGTTAAACGGGGAGTAATTTTAAGTTGAATTGAAAAATATATTGACATAGTAAAACCTGATTAATCCTATCAAGTTTTTAATTATTTGATTAACCTGATTTTTATCGGTTTTTAATGATTTGATTAACCTGACTTGATTGAACTAGTTAAACTAGTGCCAATAAATTTATATATATATATATATATATATATATATAACAAAATAACATCACTGATTGACTGACTAGGCAAACCAGTGAGTAAGTTTTTTCTTGCAGTGCATCTAAACGCAAGCCATGCAAAAATTGCCTGGATGAGAAAATACACCAAAGCTGTTGGGTGATGGACCTTTCGTAAACGAGTTTGAAATCTACAGCTGGCTATTGCTTAAGCTCTATAACAAGCAAACTACTCGTCAACCTATGCGTGCTGCTTCCAGACAATCATGAAGGAAAACTACTCGTCAGCTATGGCTTCCAGTCAACCTTGGGTGGTGGCCAATGGGTATGCCTACAACTATAAGATGGGAAAATGCTCATGAGCAGCAAGCAATTCTCATTTTTCAAAGACATCATCGCAGGCAACAAGTACGATTTATATTTGGATTCTATATGAATCCTTAATACTCCACATGATATTACAGCCAGATGAAAAAAGGACTTGAACAACATTGTCCAGTTTCAACATCATAAAAAATGCTGAATCTTATTCACCAAATAAAAAAAAAAAAACCTGTCTCGTATGATTAAATGGAAGGCTTCAAGCAGCAATGCATAAAAATGATGCTGACAAAGTGGAGTCTTCTACACCGTTCTGATTCCGTAGTCTTTTGGTTAGTGAAGATCTCAATGATTTCTGTCATTGCACCACCTAACCCTTTATACTCTACAATTCAACCAATCAATAATGTCCTTCATGATTTCATCCCGTTCTGGTTCAAATAGGAGATCATGCAAGAACCCTTCTAATAGTTTGATGGTTTTGTCTGTTGAGGAGGCTTCTTCGTACAGTTTGCGAGAAGCATCCGGGTCGGTTACAGTGTCAGCAGCACCATGAAGAACGAGAAATGGAACTCTCAGTCTTTTCAGATTCTGCTGTAAATAGGCTGTAATTCGGAGAATTTCATAGCCAGTCTTTACCCTGAGAAATCCAGTGTAGACTAGTGGGTCCGAATACTTGGCCACTAGTGCCTCTGGGTCCCGAGAAACTGGCATGCCCTTCTTATTTGAAGTACTAAGTTGGAACTTTGGCAACAAAAATGAGATAACTGGGGCTAGTAGCTGCCATGACCACAAAATAAGAGTATCCCACTTAATGATTTGATTTCCTTTATCACATCAACAAAATACCATCCCATGTTCTTCTATAGTATATGAACTAGAAGTCAGGTATAATAGAAATTCTTACCACAACAAAAGGATGGGATGGCTGAATTCCTACTGCAGGTGAAGTAAATACCACACCAGAAACACGGGCTTCAACTTTTGGATCCATCACCGCCTGCAAATTTACTCATGCAACAAAGTGAAAATTGTTAGAGAAATTATTAGATGAACCTAGATTCCACAAATTGCTATTGGATCCTGCCATGCAATAATGAATGAGTGCATAAACCTGTGCATGTACATTAACAAGAAGCTTCAATTCAATGATTCATTCAAAGAAATGAAAGAAACTATCATTGCATACCAACATACCTTGAGAACAATGGCTGCACCAGTTGAGTGCCCAAAGCAATAACATGGAAGCCCAGGATTTTCTGACAAAACCTTGTCAAGAAAAGATTTCTGTAAAATGTTGGAAAAAATAGAGTGCACTTAGATTCATCGGATGCAAAATAAACCCCATCAGCGCCTTGTAAATACAAATCAAAACATACCAGATCATCAACAGCATAATCAAGAGAATGAACATATCCATGTAGCCCATCACTTCCACCATGTCCTGGTTTGAAGAGAAGGATCAAATAGGTTACAAAAAATATATACAAGCCAACATAATTTCATGAGCTAATTATCAGAAGATAAAGCACCATGGAAATCTAATTAGCAAAGCAACAAGTTTCTGATGAAAACTACACAGCCAAAGCCCTTCAATACGAGTAAGGATCAACAGCCCTCGCACCCATAGCAGACAGAGAGAGGAAATTGGAAGCGAAAAGGTAGGGGTAACTTAAGAAAATGTCATTTTAATAAAAACCAATTGTTGGTGTGAATTGGACTGCAGAACAAAAATCAACAACACATAAAATAAAGAACCTGGTTGTCTTTAGGCGTAAGCCAAAAAAAAAAAAAAAACAGAATAATGGGACATTCAGCTTCAAACTATAATTTGAATTGCAATAGAATCCCAGGTCTTAATTCAGGTTTCAATGTTGTCACTCAACTATCATGACATGAGCACAATTATGCACCTTCAAAATGGAGGCTTGTTCTGCAATGTGATTGCAAAGGTTAAGAGCACACAGTAACTTTTTGTGTTGCCTCTATAGCTCATAAAACTGGAAAACATATTATGAGACCCTGACTTAAAAGCGCTCATCTTCCCTTGTTAGATTTTTGGAAAATGGAGGTCAGACACATGCATGCAAATAACAAGCTTATTATCAAGAGGCGCTTCATATGTTACTTTTTGCACCAACAGACAGACAGACCAATTCCTGCAACACTCAAATATGGATGCATTGTTGATGAATAGAGATTGCTAGGCCATGAAACACTAAAAGAGAAACAAAGTATCAAAGCAAGGGTCGTGAATACTTTTTTTTCCCATCAATTATCAGTGTTAATATTATTTCCAACTTGGAGTTGGATTCCACTGCGGCCATTCAGGGAGAAGTGAGAACTTTTAACAGAGGAAACTAAAAAAAATAACTGACTGCAGGATGTTTCCTTTTTGTTTTATTTAATACCATCTTCTGGTTCACAGTCCTTGCATGAAATTTTCAGAAAATAGCAGCCCAGAGAATTTCCATGATCCCCTTAAGCAGTAGCAGGAGGAAAATGAGCGGCTCTGCAACATCCTGAGCAGATAAAGAACATGACCATCGTTGTAAAGGTTTAATTATCCAAGTTTGTAGAACAGCCTAAGGTTATAACTCCTCTTAACAAGAAAGACTTTTTTTTTTGTCTGTACATCTTCATATGTCACTGCATAAGCACAAGGGAATCCTATAGTCAACAATTCAACTCTCTTTTGAGATCACGTCTGTATGGAATATGATTCCAGTACCTTGAAATGAATTAGAAACCAAACCACAAATCATGGCCTCTAGATGAACTTGTCAATGATTGAGATCATAGTCATACCAGGGGAACAAAATCAAATGGAATGACAAGTCTAGTAGGGAAAACCAGACATCAATCAACATGTTCTAGAATCGTTTTTCCTCTGTGCCCATAATAACATTAAGTCTTTATTATAAAACTTTTGTGGTAAATTATCAAGACATTTGTCAAGGCAATGAGTTCATAGTATCATATATGTTTCACTGGTATATCCACAATGAAACCTAGAAGGTTATCTCCAAAGGAAATTGTCATGAAAAATAAAAAAAACACTTCTAGTATGAGACAAACACAAATTCCACTACAACAACTATCATCAACATCGCAAGATAGCAATTTCAAGCAAGCAAGAAGAGATTATTGTCTTATCAAGAATGATAAATCCAAACAAGCAGGTAAAATCACTTTCAAACTTACCAATCCAATCCATTCCATAAACCTTAAACCCATTAGCATTCAGTTTTTTCGCAAAGTCACTATATCTGCCACTGTTTGTAAAGAATGGAATTGTGAGATAATAATTAAACAATAGAATCAGCAGAGCATGACTTCCAAATAGAGCATTAGGCACAGATCACAAACCTGTGCTCATTCAGACCATGCATAAGAACAACCAGCCCCCTACAAGAGATATGTAATATAATGTTACAACTTAGCACCGGGAAAGCATGAGTCAATAAACACCTCCAGAAAAAGGTAAAAGAGCGAACTTATAACAAATAAAAACCACCTTGATTAAATCCATAAAAGTAGAAATTTCAATTCTGACAAATTGAAATTAGTAACATCTTATATCAGGACACTAGTTATTCATAGTCACATCAGGGGAAAAGAAGGAGAAAACAATATCACTTCCTTCAAACTATCATATAGTACTTGAACAATAATATATGCTTAATCACCTACATATGGTTATTAGTAAGCTACAGAATATGGACAGGATGTACTATTTTCTGTAAAGATACGAGGATATATGGATTTAAGAAGAGTGTCGAAAGCCAACATTTAAATAAACTATTTGAATATAGTCCTGTATTATTAACGGTTTTGCTTTTCAATTTTACTATTTTCTTAATATTCCAAAAGCTGGCTATTTAGAGCCAAAATATTCCCAAAGCAGCATGGTGGTGTCCTTAGAGTTTACCAAATGCAGCCTTTTATGTGAAATTCCATCAACAGACAGGGTGAAAACAATGCATCAAGATATTTTAAACATGAAACTTGTCTGAGTTGTAGCATTCAAAAATTTAAGAGGCGACATGAACAAGAAGAACAGGCATAAAATCTGTCTGCACATTCCAAACAGTGACATAACTCAGCTAAAACAAACCAGAAAACAGGTTCGAATTTAGTTGGCGATAGAAGCAAGAAGAATAAGTAGGTAATCTATCTGCAGATTCCTTATGCCAAACAGAAAAAATAAAGAAGTTGTCTACTATAAAAGATGGAATACTCAAATCACTCAAATTAATACACACAAGAAAACAGAATCTAGTAAAAAATTCAAACAATAAATAAATGGAAATATGATATTTAGGGTATTGTTGAATTCATTCGCAAAAACCATAAAATTATCTTTTGGGAAATTCATTGAAATGTTCTTAAATTTTCTCCAAAATTAGTGCAAAAAAGGAAACATAAAAAACATGCTTTGTTGCAGAAACATTTTTATCACTAATTGTTTTCCTCAAATGTGTTGCAAAACAAGGAAGAAAAACAAAAGGGAGCCTATCCCCCACTTCCCATTTAGCAAGCAATTTGGTTTTCATGTTCTCAACCTTGAATTTTCTGCTAACAACAAATAGGAAACTGATTTTTTCATCAACCATTAAAACATGAACAAGAATTACCAAAAATAATGAGGAAATGGCCTTGTTTGAATCACAATAAAACACAATCTCCATCAAATTAATTAATTTATCACCAATAAATACAACCAACTAATCAAAATTCAAACCCCTTAAAATTAATTAATTAATTAAGACAGAATCATAATAATAAATCATAAAAAAAAAATCAACAAATATACCTGATTTTAACTGAAACTGAGGTCCACGACTGGGTAAAAATGGTATCACTCCGAGCAGAAACAAACAGTGAAAACTCTCTAATCGTATTGGGGTCATCTTCCTGTAACGCCCTCTTTATTGCAATGGCCCTCCTGCCCCCAACTTCCGAATCCACCACCGCCGTCACCCCACTACCGCCAGCACTCTTCCATGGCACTACTGTTGCCGGGACCCGCAACTTGGTCCGGTGGACCCCACTTTCCTGCAACAACCTATCATCCTTGGATTTCTGATCACCGAACGAAGATGATGATGATGACCCCCTCGCAGACACCCCTGCCGATACCACCGTCCGTCTCCGACCACGGAAAGGGACTAAAAGCAGCAAAAAGAACGCATTTATCAGCACTAACAAGCTTTTTAAGGCTTGAACGGAAAATAATGCACGAATTCTCCCACTAGCACCGGACGTTAGAATTAACGACGGCGATGATGATGTTGCCGCCTTTGGAGATTGCACCATTGCCATTGATTATAAATTTCTTGACAACAACCAATGCCCTATGAAATCTTAAAGTTTGCGCTCGCTTTCTTCTTGTGATTCTCTCTCTGAACGTTAAAAAGATTGGAATTTTGAGGTTTTTGATAATCTTAAGAGAACATTCGTTACTGTTTCAAGAACATAAACAGAGAAAAGGAAATGGTAGTTAGCAACAAATAGACTCACAACTCTTTTTCCCTGATAATACAACCAAAAGAGAAACCGCTATGGTTTTTGCTATATTTAGAGTATAGTGAGTGCAGCTCTGCCAATTTTAGAGGACAGAAAGAAAAATGAAATACTATACTGTTTCTTCTTATTATTATTATTATAAAAAGAAGTAAGCTTTAGAGTTCAAGTTCGAGTTTTGCTCTTGCCAACGTAAAATTCTAAAAAGCTAGCAAAGACAGTGATGACCACCAATGATGCAAGCCTGCGAAGAATTTTTAGGGCATGGATTTATACCATTCTTGTGTTTTTAACCCATTAATTAACTGCATGGTTGAAGAGATTGATTCTTCGAAAGATGGATCTTACAAAATAAGGAGTTAATTGTAGATCAGTAGCTAACTTCTCTCAAACCTTTCTCTAGCTTGATACAGGTGTCCTCCCTACCTTTGCCACCAGAAGTGGTCGCCGCCACACGTCAAGCTGCCAAGAATTGATAAGAAAATAAAAATCAACATTTTTAGAAGCCGAAGTAATAATCACACCAGTTCTCTTGGAAGTGTGCCCTTTCGTGATCTTGATATGAAAAAACACTATTAATGGACAGTTGACAACAAAACCTCTATCATCAACAACAAAACTAGAAAACAAAAATTGAGGACATCTAGTGATTAACTATATCATTTCTCACGTCACGTTACGCTATTAATCGGATTAGAACTCTTTAAAACATGCAAGCGTTTTTAACAGGAAATAATTTAAATTATATAAGGTTGATATGGTATGATTGGTTGATTTGGTGAGTTCAAAAATAACTTAAATTATTATTAAAATATATAGTTGGATTTTAAATTTTTTTCTTAAGTTATTATTATTTTTTTAAATTTGCTAACTTGTT